>OGMP01000319.1_pt1 | contig 50131 bp, 37 predicted proteins | sample 1573261 | NCBI WGS metagenome assembly OGMP01 (sample SAMEA2581878, study PRJEB24529) | metagenome | biome: Human gut stool | place: China | collected 2011 | reverse complement strand
TCCATTTCTCTTTATGTAGGTAGCACTTCGGGAATGGAGTTGCGGATTTAAGGTTCTATAAATTCGATTTGACAAAGAAACAAAAATTATTATTATCTTCTTATATAAAACAAGTTTTTTCTAAAAAAACAGAAAACTTGTTTTATAGACTGTTTCCGAATCTGCTTCAAGAAGAAAATACCAATCAGGCTTGATTAATCAACAAATAAAACCTACCTTTGCGATGAATCAACTAAATTTGAAATCATGAAAAAAATATTCGGAGGAATCTTATTCTTATTGGGATTTACAGTATGCAGCTGTTCCAACAATAAGCAAACGGAAGAAAACCAAACAACAGACAGCATTGCCTGTGATACAACTCAGGTGCCTGATATGCACAACGCCGAAAACGCACTCGACTATTGGGGCACTTACGAAGGAACCATTCCGGCAGCCGATTGTCCGGGCATCAAGGTTTCCCTCACCCTGAACGAGGACAAGACATTTGATCTCACTCAAGATTATATTGACCGGGAAAAGTTCACTTCAAAAGGAGCTTATGTCATCGACAAGAACATCCTGTATACCGTGACCGAGGACGGAGACACTACTTATTATAAAGTAGAAGAAAACCGCCTGAAGATGCTCGACAAACAGCAGCAGGTCATCACGGGTGCCTTGGCCGACCAGTATATTCTGAACAAAAAAATGTAATCAAATCATACCCATACAAGCCATTCCAACCGCCGATCACAGGCTGTCCGGAATGGCTTGTTTCATTCACTAAAACAACAAAAACATGAACATAAAGAAATTCATGATATCTGCCCTTCTGACAACTGCAACCGCAGCCACCGTTCAGGCACAAAGTCTGGCCGACTGGACAGAACGGGTGGAAAAGAACGGCAAGAGTTTCCCGCAGGAAAAAGTATTTCTTCACATGGACAATTCCTGCTATTTTCTGGGAGACACCATCTGGTTCAAAGCCTACGTAACCCGCACAGACACCAAAAAGCCGACAGACCTGAGCAAGATACTCTATGTGGAACTGCTTACTCCGGACGGTTTCCTGGTGGAACGCCAACAGATTCCGCTGGAAAACGACACCACCGGATATGGTAATTTCGTGCTTACGGACTCCCTTTACGGCGGTTTTTATGAACTGAGAGCCTACACCCGGTGGATGCTGAACTTCGGACGCATCGAACCGGAAAAAGTGCCGCAGGAATTCGGTTATCAGGATTACTTCTTCAACACAGATGCCATGAAAGACTTTTTCGTGGACTACGAAAAATTATATTCCAGAGTATTTCCGGTATATGACAAGCCTCAGAAGAAAGGAGTCTACGAACAGAATATGACCGTCAGACCCCTGATGCGTTACTTCAAGACCAAACAGGAGAAACCGAAACTCACCTTGTCCTTTTATCCCGAAGGAGGATATCTGATTTCCGGAACGGAAGGACGCGTGGCTTATGAGCTGACCGATGATCAGTTGAAAAAGATCTGCGCTCCCATCACCATCCGAAACAGTCAGGGAACCATTGTGGCACAAACCACACCCAATGCTTCCGGACGCGGTGCCTTTACCCTTTCCCGCCCGGAAAAAGGGCAGACTTACACCGCAGAACTGAAATACGAAGGCTATGACTATAAGTTTGAATTGCCACAGGCCGCAGAACAAGGATGTGCCCTCAACCTGATCCAGAACGACAATCAGGCGCAAATCACCCTGCAACCCGTGGGATTACCGGCCGGAAAAGAACTGGGACTGCACATTCTGAACAGCGGAATCCTGCGTAAGGACACAGTTTGCCAGATTCAGAGCAACCAGCCTACCACAATCTCCATCGCCCTGAGCGAGCTGCCAACCGGAGTGAATCAGGTGACTCTTTTCGATGCAGAAGGAAGAATCTATGCCGAACGGCTTTTCTTTGTGCGTCATGAAGACACACTGCAGGAACAGTTGCACATCGAAGGCATTGAATCCGAATACAGTGCTTTTGCACCGATCCAGCTCACTCTGTCGCAGACCGCACCTGCCGATGCTCACGTCTCTCTGGCCGTGCGCGACGCATCGACCATGACAACCAACTACGACAACGGCAGCATCCTGACCGAAATGCTGCTGGGCAGCGAACTGAAGGGATTTATCGAAAACCCGGGCTATTATTTTGAAGCCAACGACAGCACCCACCGCGCCGATCTCGACCTACTGATGATGGTACAGGGATGGCGCCGATACAAATGGACCGACCTTTCGGGAACCGGTACTTTCAAACTGAACTACCTGCCCGAAAAATACCAGACTCTCTCAGGCCGTCTGTATAAGGATTATGGCGATATCCGAAACCAGAGTTACGACCGCAGAAATATTCTGGACAAATATCTGTCACTCAAAGACACTGATCCGCAAAAAGCCCAAAGCTATTATGCCAAGAACTACTGCACCATCAGCAAGCCGGCCGTAGTGCATGCCGACTATGCCCAGGACACTCTCGTGGTAGAGACCGAACAGTATACCGACAACGGCTATTTCTACATGACCACCCCCCGTTTCTTCGGACAATGCGTGCTGTTCCTCTCGGCCAATGATTCTACAAACAACCAGGCACCGAACCAGAATAAATCCAAAAACGGACTGCAACGCTGGATTAAAAACAAGATGGAGAGAATGAACGGTTTTGCCAACGAAGAAGCCTTCCCGGAGTATTACATCAAGCGGGACTTGTTCTTCCCGTTGAGCAGCAAGCCTTATTCTTATTATCAGGACAATCTGGCCGGAGAAGTATTCATGCCTTACGAAACAGAATCGGCTACCAACATTTACAATCTGCCCGAAATCAGTGTGCGTTCCAACAAAGGCGGATTGAGAAAGATCAGCCGCAGCAAACCGGCTCTGGTGCTCGATGCCTACCGAGGATTCAACGATGCCCTGGATTTGGGTCTGGTCACCTCGCCACGCTATTATCAGGATTCCTTAAACCAGACAGTCAGCATGCTGGGCCGTTTCCCTCTGGCCTATACCGGAGACTACGGCACCAATACCATGCCGAAAGTACGTGTGGAATTCAATAACCGGAGCAAATCCATGGGCTGGGGCGGCGAAGGCAAGCTGGAATCATACCGCTATCTGAAATACACCCGTCAGTTCAAGATTTACACGGATTTTGCTCCGCGTGAGCGCGGCAATGATCGTTATGCCGGTTCCAACACTCCGGAAATTGTTTTCAATGCCATCCAGTATGGCGAGAATATGGAGCGGCAGACTTATCGCGACCGCTACATCATCCTGTCGGGATTTGCCGAGTGCGATGCCTTCTACAGTCCGGACTACAGTAAAAAGCCGCTCCCCGAGACCAAAGATTATCGGCGTACTCTTTACTGGAACCCCGACATCCGTCTCAAACCGGGAGAAAAGAAAACCATCACCTTCTACAACAACGGTAAAAACACCAAGCTTTCGGTCGATGCGGAAGGACTGGGCCAGGACGGTACGCTTCTGAGCAAACAAATCGGAAAGAAGTAACCCAAAAATTCCGAACTCCGTATAATCCGGTCGCTATACCGGAAAAGCAATAAGCTTCTGTTCTGATAAGAATATAAAAAAACAGAAGGCATTAACAAAATGCCGCCCCTTTGTCCGGATGAAACCGGACAAAGGGGCGGTCTTGGTTATACGGCATCCTCTTGAAACAGAGAAGTGCCTTCATAAATTTATTTCGTAAAGTTCGCCTCATAGAAGCGTACAAAAGCCTGATTAACCAGCTTGACACCTCCCGGTGTGGGATAGTCGCCGCTGAAATACCAGTCTCCTTCGTGGTCGGGGCATGCCTCATGCAATCCTTCAATTGTCTGGTAAACAATCTCCACCTGTGCCTCAACATTCTTCGGTTTGAGCAGATCCACCATTTTGGCCGACACCTCCTCGTCAGTAAACGGTTCGTAAATACCCTTCACGGCATTGACCATCTGCTCCTTAGGCAACGTGAGCTGCTGCTGACACTGTTCGTACACCTCGCGGATGCGGCTCTCCATGCCGCGTTCAAACAGCAGGGCGATAGCCGCACGGAAAGCGATGAACTGCTCCAGACTGGCCATATCAATACCATAATAATCCGGATAGCGCACCTGCGGCGAAGAAGATACGATGACAATCTTCTTGGGATGCAGACGGTCCAGAATGCTGATGATACTCTGCTTCAGGGTCGTTCCGCGCACAATACTATCGTCGATAATCACCAGATTATCCTCGTACGGCACCAGACTGCCATAAGTAATGTCATACACATGGGTAGCCAGATCGTTTCGCGTATTTCCCTCGGCAATGAAGGTGCGGAGCTTGATATCCTTGATGGCCACCTTCTCGCTGCGGATGCGTTGTGACAGGATGGCCTGCAATTCGTTGTGGCTGGGCTTGTGTCCCAAAGCCTCGATACGCTTTATCTTCAGTTTGTTCAGATAATTATCGAACCCTTCGAGCATACCATAGAAAGCCACCTCGGCCGTGTTCGGGATAAAAGAGAACACCGTGTGCACCACATCATGGTTCACCGCCTTCAGGATCGGGTCTACCAACAGTTTTCCGAGCATCTTACGTTCGCGATAGATATCGATGTCACTTCCGCGCGAAAAATAGATGCGCTCGAACGAACAGGATTTCCGGACCTTCGGTTCATTGATCTGCGTGAGGCGCATCTCACCTTTCTTGTTCAACAGAATAGCCTGACCGGGCAACAGCTCATGAATGGCGTCCGAAGGTACATTCAGCGCGGTCTGGATGACCGGACGCTCCGAAGCCAGCACCATGATTTCATCGTCCATATACCAGAATCCCGGACGGATGCCCCACGGGTCGCGCACGGCGAAGGTTTCTCCACTACCCGTCATACCGCAAATCACATAACCGCCGTCCCACTGCGGGCTCGAAGTGCGCAGCACATTGGCCAGATCAATACGGTCTTCGATGGCATGCGTGATGTCCATGCCTTCCAGCCCCTCTTCCTTACACTGCAAAAACAGGCGCTCCACCTCACGGTCAAGACGATGGCCCACCTGTTCCAACATAATATAAGTATCGGCATATTTGCGCGGATGCTGTCCGATGGCTGTAATTGATGCAAAAATCTCATCCACATTCGTCAGGTTAAAGTTACCGCAGAGCGCCAGATTCTTGGCTCTCCAGTTGTTCCGACGCAAAAACGGATGCACGTAAGAGATGCCGCTCTTTCCGGTAGTGGAATAACGCAGATGCCCCATATAGAGTTCGCCGGCAAAAGGCAGACAGGTCTTGGCATAAGTGGCATCGGCCAGTTTTTCGGGAGTCAGATCGCGGAAGTTCTGATGCACATTACTGAAAATCTCCGTAATGGCTCCCGCTCCCAACGCGCGCTCGCGAAACATATATTCCTCACCGGGATCGGCCTGCAACTTCACACAAGCCAGTCCGGCAGCTTCCTGTCCGCGGTTGTGCTGTTTCTCCATCAACAGATAAAGTTTGTTCAGGCCATACATCCAGGTGCCATACTTTTCCTGATAATATTCCAACGGTTTCAAGAGGCGGATCATAGCCACACCACATTCATGCTTCAAAGGTTCCATATCTTTTACAAATGTTTTTTATTTTGCCACAAATATACGGAATATTCTGCTCATAAAGACAGCAAAAATAACTTTTTACGAACTATTTTGCAGGAAAATCATTTTTTAGATAAACAAGATTCAGCGCAACAAATCAAAAAGCAGAAAAAAGAAAATTAAAAAATAAAACTAGACAAAGGCTATTTTATAAAAAACAACATGTCAAAATCCACTTTTTATTACAAATAGTAAGTTTCGTAAAAATCTCTGCAATTATTCTCGGCTCCCATTCCTGAAATCAACCGTCATCCGCTATCTTTGCACAGACATTTAGACAGGATAATAAACAAACACACAACAATATGAAAGCAAACATCATCAATGAAAGTCTTTTTGATAGAAGCAGCCGCTTATCGAATGCACAGCAACAGTTGCAGGGTAAGGGTTTGTATGATGCTTCTTACGAACATGATGCCTGCGGTGTGGGCATGCTGGTGAATATTCAGGGCGGAAAATCGCACGAACTGGTAGACTCTGCCTTGAAACTGCTGGAGAATATGAAGCACCGCGGTGCCGAAGGAGCCGACAACAAGACCGGTGATGGTGCGGGCATCTTATTGCAGATTCCGCACGAGTTCATCCTGCTGCAGGGCATCCCCGTGCCCGAAAAGGGAAAATACGGAACCGGTATGTTCTTCTTCCCGAAAGACGAGCAGAAGCAGGCTGATTATCTGAATATTATCCGCACGACTTTAGCCGACAAAGGTCTGGAACTGATGCACGTACGCCAAGTGCCTGTCGACTCTTCGGTACTGGGCAAGGATGCCTTGGCTGTGGAGCCGGACATCAAACAGCTTTTCGTTACGGCACAAGACGGAAGCGAAGTTTCCGAACAGACCTTATATATAGTCAGAAAGGAAATGGAACGGCTTATTTCCGATCCGGAATTCTATGTCGTTTCTCTTTCTGCAAAGACCATTATTTATAAAGGTATGCTCTCTTCCACTCAGGTACGTACGTACTTCCTGGATTTGGAGCAGCCTTACTTTACCAGCGGTATGGCCGTGGTGCACTCCCGCTTCAGCACCAACACCTTCCCGCGCTGGAGCCTGGCACAGCCTTTCCGTCTGCTGGCCCACAACGGAGAAATCAACACCATCCGCGGTAACCGCACCTGGATGGAAGCACGCGAAAGTGTGCTGTCCAGCCCTACCTTGGGCGACATCACTCCCCTGCGCCCTATCGTACAGCCGGGCATGAGCGACAGTGCCTCACTCGACAACGTGCTGGAGTTTCTCGTACGCTCCGGTCTGAGCCTGCCACACGCCATGGCCATGCTCGTGCCGGAATCATTCAACGACAAGAACCCCATCAGCGAAGAGCTGAAGGCTTTCTATGAATACCACTCCATCCTGATGGAGCCGTGGGACGGTCCGGCCGCCCTGATGTTCTGCGACGGACGGTATGCCGGCGGTATGCTCGACCGCAACGGACTGCGTCCGGCACGCTACCTCATCACCAAAGACGGCATGATGGTAGTGGCCAGCGAAGCGGGAGTGATCCCCGTGGCTCCGGAGCGCGTTCAGGAAAAAGGACGCCTGCAACCGGGCAAGATCCTGCTGATCGACACCGAAAGCGGACAGATTCACTACGACGGCGAACTGAAAGCCGAACTGGCAGCCGCTCATCCTTACCGCCAGTGGCTCTCTACCAACCGCATCGAGCTGGACCAGCTGCGCAGCGGACGCAAGGCAGAAAACAAGGTGGATGACCTGAACCGCCGCCTGCGCAGTTTCGGATATACCCGCGAGGACATCGAGCGCACCATCGCTCCGATGTGCAGCACCGGTTCGGAACCGACAGCCTCTATGGGTAACGACACCCCGCTGGCCGTTCTGTCCGAACAGCCTCAGCTGCTGTTCAACTATTTCCGCCAGCAGTTTGCCCAGGTGACCAACCCGGCCATCGACCCGATTCGCGAGGAACTGGTCATGTCGCTCACCGAATATGTGGGTGCCATCGGTCAGGACATTCTGACACCAAGCGGCACACACTGCAAAATGGTGCGTCTGCCTCATCCGATACTGACCAACACGCAGCTGGACATCCTCTGCAACATCCGTTACAAAGGCTTCCAGTGCACCAAACTGCAAATGGTGTTCGACACCTCATTGGGTACCGACGGACTGGAGCAGCGCCTGCAGGAACTCTGCCACGAGGCTGAGGAAGCCATTGCCGGCGGAGCCAACTACATCATCCTGTCCGACCGTGGTGTGGACGAACAGCACGCCGCCATCCCATCCCTGCTTGCCCTGAGTGCCGTGCACCATCACCTCATCCGGGTGCAGAAGCGCCTGCAGACCGCCCTGATTGTTGAAAGCGGCGAGGTGCGCGAAGTGATGCATGCCGCCCTGTTGTTAGGCTACGGCGCCAGCGCCATCAATCCGTACATGGCCTTTGCCGTGCTGGACGATCTGGTGAAGAGAGGCGAAGTACAGATGAACTACGAAACCGCCGAGAAGAACTATATCAAGGCCATCTGCAAGGGCCTGTATAAGGTGATGAGCAAAATGGGTATCAGCACCATCCGTTCTTACCGCGGCGCCAAGATATTCGAGGCTGTGGGCCTCAGCGAGAGCGTCCTGAAGAATTATTTCGGCACCGAAATCTCCACCATCGGCGGAGCCGGACTGAAAGAGATTGCCCAGGACTATCTGTTCTTCCACGACAACGGCTTCTGCCACACCCACGAACAGGAAGATCTGTTGCCTTACATCGGCCAGTTCTCTTACCGCAAGGGCGGCGAGCAGCACGCCTGGAATCCGGAAACCATCGCCAGTCTGCAACTGGCCACCCGTCTGGGCAGCTACAAGAAATTCAAGGAGTTCACCCATCTGGCCAACGAGAAGGAGCACCCGATATTCCTGCGTGACTTCTTCAGCTTCAAGCGCAACCCGATCAGCATTGACGAGGTTGAGCCCGTTTCGGAGATTGTGAAGCATTTTGTAACCGGTGCCATGTCCTTCGGCGCCATCAGCAAGGAAGCACACGAGGCTCTTGCACTGGCCATGAACAAACTGGGCGGACGAAGCAACACCGGCGAGGGTGGCGAGGACAGCGACCGCTTCCATGAAACTTACGACGGCATCTCGCTCAACAGCAAGACCAAGCAGGTGGCTTCGGGACGTTTCGGTGTCACCGCCGAATATCTGGTCAATGCCGAAGAAATACAGATCAAGGTGGCTCAGGGAGCCAAGCCGGGCGAAGGCGGACAGCTTCCGGGTTTCAAGGTGAACGAGGTCATTGCCAAGACCCGTCATTCCATCCCGGGCATCTCGCTCATCTCTCCTCCACCTCATCACGACATCTACTCCATCGAGGATCTGGCACAGCTTATCTTCGATTTGAAAAATATAAATCCTCAGGCCAAAATCAGCGTCAAGCTGGTGGCTGAAAGCGGTGTGGGCACCATTGCCGCCGGTGTGGCCAAAGCCAAGGCCGACCTGATTGTCATCTCGGGTGCCGAAGGAGGAACCGGCGCATCACCGGCCTCATCCATGCGCTATGCCGGAATTTCTCCGGAAATCGGTCTGAGCGAAACCCAACAGACCCTCGTTCTGAACGGACTGCGCGGCAAGGTGCGCCTTCAGACCGACGGTCAGATCAAGACCGGACGCGATATCATCAGCATGGCGCTCTTGGGTGCCGAAGAGTTTGCCTTCGGAACCACGGTACTGATTGTGCTGGGTTGTGTCATGATGCGCAAATGCCACGCCAACACCTGCCCGGTGGGTGTGGCCACCCAAGACCCGAAACTGCGTGAACGCTTCCGCGGACACTACCAGTATCTGGTGAACTATTTTGAATTCCTGGCTCAGGAAGTGCGCGAATATCTGGCCGAGATGGGATTCACCCGTCTGGAGGACATTGTGGGACGCACCGACCTGATCGAAATCAAACCGCGAGAGGAAGGAAGCAAGGCTGCTTTGGTGGACTTCAGCCGTCTGCTACACCGTGTGGACACTGATGCCGCCATCTGCCACTGCACCGAGCAGGAGCATGAAATCGACACGGTGCTGGACCGCCGCATTCTGGCCGACGCGCAGTCTGCCATCGACGGACAAACCCCAATAGAGTTGGAATACCCGATCCGGAACACCGACCGTTCGGCCGGAACCATGCTGTCGGGAGCCGTATGCAAGCGGTACGGCCATGCCGGACTGCCCGACGAAACCATCCGCGTCACCTTCCGCGGCTCAGCCGGACAAAGCTTCGGTGCTTTCCTGGCTCATGGCATCCACTTCAAGCTCGAAGGCGAGACCAACGACTATCTGGGCAAGGGCCTGAGCGGAGGTGTCATCTCCGTTTATCCGGACCGCAAGAGCGACTTTGCTCCCGAGCAGAACATCATTGCCGGAAACACTCTGTTATATGGTGCCATCAGCGGCGAGGTCTACATCAACGGACAGGCGGGCGAGCGCTTTGCCGTGCGCAATTCAGGAGCCATCGCCGTGGTAGAAGGAGCCGGCGACCACTGCTGTGAGTATATGACCGGCGGACGCGTGCTCGTTCTGGGCGAAACCGGAAGAAACTTTGCAGCCGGAATGAGTGGCGGTATCGCCTATGTGTGGAACAAGAAAGGCGACTTCGACTACTTCTGCAATATGGAAATGGTAGAGCTTTCTCTTCTGGAACACAAATCTTCGGTGAAAGAAGTCAAGGAACTGCTCCGCAAGCATTACGAACACACCGGCTCACCGCTGGCCAAGGATATGCTGGAGCACTGGGAACAGTATGCCGACCAGTTCATTCAGGTCACCCCGATTGAGTACAAGAGGGTGCTGGCCGAGGAACAGATGGCCAAGCTGAAGGAAAAGATCGAAGCCGTTCAGCGCGACTATTAACCGGCAGCCGCCCCAAGAGAGTTTCAAAAAAGAATCATCAACCCACAAAAACATCACAAGAATCATGGGAAATCCAAAAGCATTCTTAACCATACCGCGCCAGACTGCGGGCTATCGCAGCATTCACGAACGTCTTACGGACTTTGCAGAAGTAGAGCAGACCCTCAACACCGGAGAACGCAAGTTACAGGCTTCCCGATGCATGGACTGCGGAGTGCCGTTCTGCAACTGGGCCTGCCCGCTGGGCAACCGCCCGCCTGAGTTTCAGGACGCCCTGTTCAAGGGCAAATGGAAAGAGGCCTACGAGATACTGAACGACACCAACGACTTTCCGGAGTTTACCGGACGCATCTGCCCGGCGCTCTGCGAAAAGAGCTGTGTGCTGAAACTGAGCATGGACGCTCCCGTAACCATCCGCGAAGACGAGTGCGCCATCATCGAGGCGGCCTTCCGCGAAGGATATGTGCAACCCAAGACCTATGCCCGCAACGGAAAGAAAGTGGCTGTCATCGGTTCCGGACCGGCCGGACTTGCCGCCGCCAACCAGCTGAACCACATGGGCTATGAGGTAACCGTATTCGAAAAGCTGGAATATATCGGCGGACTGCTCCGCTTCGGTATTCCGAACTTCAAGCTGAACAAGGCCGTGATCGACCGCCGCCTCAAGATTATGGAAGCCGAAGGCATCCGTTTCCAGCCCAATACCGAGATCGACCTCACCTGTCTGCCCGAAGGCTTCGATGCCTACTGCGTATGTACCGGTACCCCGCAGGCCCGCGACCTGAATGTGCCGGGCCGCGAACTGAAGGGAATCCATCTGGCCATGGAGATGCTGGCCCAGCAGAACCGCGTACTGGCCGGACAGCATTTCAGCGACGAGGAACGCATCCAGGCACACGGCAAGCATGTCGTTGTCATCGGCGGCGGCGATACGGGAAGCGACTGTATCGGTACCAGCAACCGCCACGGAGCCGCCAGCGTAACCCAGATCGAGATCATGCCCAAACCGCCCGTAGGCCACAATCCGGCCACCCCGTGGCCACAATGGCCCGTAGTGCTCAAGACCAGCTCCAGCCACGAAGAAGGCTGTACCCGTCGCTGGTCACTGACCACCAACCGTTTTCTGGGCGAGAACGGACATGTCACCGGCATGGAAGTGGAAGAAGTGGAATGGATACCTTCTGCAGAACCCGGCGGACGCCCCACCATGCAGCCTACCGGAAAGAAAGAGATACTCAAGGCCGACCTCGTTCTGCTGGCCATGGGCTTCCTGAAGAACAACCTTCCGGAACTGCCGGAAAATGTGTTCGTGGCAGGCGATGCCGCCACCGGTGCCAGTCTGGTCGTGAAATGTATTGCCGGCGGACGCAAGGCCGCACGCGACATCGACGCTTATCTCAAGAAATAAACAACACAAACACGCATCTTATAACCAACAACATAAACACGAACAACTATGTGTGGAATCGTAGCAATATTCAATATCAAGGAGCAGTCCAAAGCCTTGCGCGACAAGGCGCTGCGGATGTCGGCCAAGATCCGGCACCGCGGTCCGGACTGGAGTGGCATCTACTGTGGCAAAAGCGCCATTCTGGCGCACGAACGCCTCTCGATTGTGGACCCGCAAAGCGGCGGGCAACCCCTGTTCTCACTCGACCGGAAACAGATTCTGGCCGTGAACGGCGAAATATACAACCATCGCGACATCCGCAACCGCTACAAAGGGAAATATCCCTTCCAGACGGGTTCTGACTGCGAGGTGGTGCTGGCCCTCTACCGCGAAAAAGGCATCCGCTTTCTGGAAGACCTGAGCGGAATTTTTGCCTTTGCCCTGTACGACGAGGAGAAAGACGAGTTTCTGATTGCGCGCGACCCGATCGGAGTCATTCCGCTGTATATCGGTTATGATGCCGACGGCACCGTGTACTGTGCCAGCGAACTGAAAGCGCTTGAAGGATTCTGCGAGCGTTATGAGCCTTTCCTTCCGGGACATTACTACTGGAGCCGTGAAGGCAAGATGACCCGCTGGTACGAACGCGACTGGTTTGACTATGCCGCCGTAAAGGATGCGCCCACCAGCGTTCCGGCACTGAAGGAATCACTCGAAGAAGCCGTCAAGCGCCAGCTGATGAGCGATGTGCCTTATGGTGTACTGCTTTCGGGCGGTCTGGACAGTTCCATCATCTCGGCCGTGGCCAAGAAATTCGCTTCTCGCCGCATCGAAAGCGACAGCCGGAACGAAGCCTGGTGGCCGCAGCTCCATTCGTTCGCCGTGGGGCTGAAAGGAGCCCCCGATCTGGCCAAGGCCCGCGAGGTGGCCGATCATATCGGAACCGTGCATCATGAAATCAACTACACCATTCAGGAGGGACTCGATGCCATTCGCGACGTGATCTATTACATAGAAACCTATGATGTGACCACCGTGCGCGCCTCCACCCCGATGTACCTGCTGGCCCGCGTCATCAAGAGCATGGGCATCAAGATGGTGCTGAGCGGCGAGGGTGCCGACGAGGTGTTCGGCGGTTATCTCTACTTCCACAAAGCGCCAAACGCACAAGCCTTTCACGAAGAAACCGTGCGCAAGCTCTCCAAACTGCATCTTTACGACTGTCTGCGCGCCAACAAATCACTCTCGGCCTGGGGTGTCGAAGGCCGTGTCCCCTTTCTCGACAAGGAATTTCTGGATGTGGCCATGCGCCTGAACCCGGCATCCAAGATGTGCCCCGGTCAGGAAATCGAAAAGCGCGTGCTGCGCGAAGCCTTTGCCGACATGCTTCCGGCATCCGTGGCCTGGCGACAGAAAGAACAGTTCTCCGACGGTGTGGGCTATTCCTGGATCGACACACTGAAAGAAATGACGGCTCAGGCCGTAAGCGACGAAGAAATGGCCCATGCAGCCGAACGCTTCCCAATCAACCCGCCACAGAACAAGGAGGAATACTATTACCGCAGCATTTTCGAAGAACACTTCCCGAGCGAAAGCGCCGCACGCAGTGTACCGAGTGTGCCGAGCGTGGCCTGCTCTACCGCCGAAGCGCTGGCATGGGATGCTTCTTTCCAGGGAAAGAACGACCCGAGCGGAAGAGCGGTGAAGGGTGTTCACGAAGAAGCTTACGAATAAAAAAGGAAAAGCAGAATTGCCGATAACTTTATCTTTTAGACTAAACCTCAATAAACAAAAAAAACATTATGATGATTTGAAAATTTCATCATAATGTTTTTTCTATTTCATCAGCACGAACTGTTCTGATGCTTTTGGTGTATCGCAACCTACAGCATGGCGGCATATTTGCGTACCTGCTTCAAGCGCTCCATAAAGGAAGAATCAGCAGCTGCCTGTTGCATATTGTATTTCAACTGTAAGCGCATTAAGGAATCTGCCGGAACATTTAGTGCCGCCTCAAAAAGCATTGCAGTCTGCGTCGTGACAGGACGACAACAATTAAGAATGTCATTCAGAATCTTGTAAGATATTCCCATATTCTCTGCCAGTTTACGCTGCGAGATCTTACGGTACTCAATCTCGTCCTTCAGCACCTCACCGGGATGAGGGGATATGCTGGAGTAAGATGGCAATCATCATCGAATCTGTTCCTTGTATCTCTATCATAAAACGTCAGCTATTTATAATGGTTCGACAAATCTGTAATATTACATATAGTAGCGATAGTTTCACCTTCTTTTATCCGTTCTTCAAACTCAATACGATACTGGTCATTCACTCGTGCGGACGAAAGTCCGGCCTTATCACCTTTCAGCCTTTCATAGTTCAACGAATTATATCTCAAAAGTCCTTGGGTATTCGGAGTTTCCGTCATTACGTCAATGACGCGGATATATTTGCGCACAACCTGCGGTTGATAGCGATGTTTCTTGTCCGTCTACCCCATAATATACATCTCTTGCAAATACTTTTCGTTGAATATTATTTCCATGCTACTCTGTATTGTTCATGAATCAAAGATAATAAATTGTCCATAATAGTCCACTATAAAAGTGGAAAATTTATTATCTAACGCAAGAAGCCTCCGGCACAGCCGATACACCTCACGGGTGGATTCTCCGTGTATTCCATCACGTCCTCCTTTCTTGACAATATTTATAGCGGGGAATATTTTTCTTTCCATTCCATCAGCAACTCATCGGCAAGATATTCATCGCTAAGGCAATGCATATCAGCTACTCCATTGCTGATAAGTTTATAAGTTTCAGAATCATAGAAGAAGGAAAGCGCATCTTCGTATTTAATCTGCAACTTATCAGCAAACAAACGGACAATACGCGCATATTTCATCTGCAAAACTATTTTATCAGCCAACATGATCACCTTCCTCCTGCTTTTATTTCTTCTGCTCCTACAAAATGTAAATGATGTAAAAGCACATCTTGATTTAATATACACAACTGATGATTAGGATGTTCATATGCCAATCTGCCAAGCGCATCCTCTTTACTCATAGCTCCTGAAAAATACAAATCTATTGTATTAAATACTTTATCATTGGCTATACCACCTTCCACAATATCATACGCTATTTCATTAAGTCCCTTACGGCATTTACCAACATAATCCAACCACTCTTCATCATAACTTTCAAATACTTTCACGACATAGCCAGACAAGTCCTCGTCCAACAGATATTCATTAACAAAAGCACATTTACCACGCAACAAGAAACGTTGTGCATATTTTTCTGCTTGCATGCGTATTGATGTCAAATAAAAGCCTTTACCAAAATCCAGATGTTCACGTGAATGATATACATCAGGACTTTCTATCACTATATCTGAAGCATGATACAGTCTCATTCCAAAACTCCTTTCTCCTTCATATATGAAATCAAGTCGTCCACAATATATTCTTTACTGAATGTATGTAGCACCTCATATCCCGGTAACAGATATTCTGTAAGAATACCAGATGAGCGCAACATACCATATACTTTACCTGCACTCATTTTCAAAGCATCAGCCAAACTGCCGACACAAAACGTTGTAAAACACAGCTGCTCAAAATTCATAAAATAACAAATAGGTATGTATATGCAAATATAAAACTTATTAGTTAGATATAACCCTGCCAGCATATATTTTTTTCATCTTCTTTGGCATTTATGATTTTCATTCTTTGCTTGCTTTAGCATCAAACGCAAGAAGCCCCCGGCACTGCCGAAGGCTCCTGTTGTTTTATTCTCTTATCTTACTTTTCAATAACCGCCGATACAACCCACTGATGGATTCTCCATGTATTCCTTCATGTCCTCCTTTCTTTTTATCGCTTATCTTCTGTTGCGGGCGGAATCGGAATCCTGCTCGACGCTTTGTTTACTATTTCTTCAATATTGACTGACTGTTACCGTCGCCATTTCGTACTCCTAATCCTTGCGACTCAATGGAGCATTCATACTTTTTGCGGATAGAGCAAAAAAACAAATTCTGAGTATAAGGTATTCATCCCCGCTCGCCTTTGCGCCAACGTGCCGGAGAACAACCTTCTTTTTCTGTAAAGATTTTACTAAAATAGCTCAAAGACAAGAAGCCGGACTCCTCGGCCACCTGGCTTACATTCATTTCCGGATGCTCCAACAACATCTTCTTGGCATAATCCAAACGAAGCGAAGTGACCCACTCACGGAAAGACATTTTATAAATATTCTTGATATAATGGCTCAGATAGGTACGGTTGGTATTCAATGCACGCGCCAGATCCTCAATGGTAAAACCGGGCCCTGTGAAGGAATTGCCGGCAATCCAGTCATTCAGTTTGCCGGATATGCCTTCATAAAATTGCGGATTGTCCGAAGCCTCCACTTCCTCTTCTTCATCATCGGCATCCGGGTCCTTCTTTACTTCCAGCGCACGCTCCACCTGTTCATAAAACAGAAGATAATTCAAATAAGAACAGAACAAATAGATGTAAAAAGGAATGGAAGAAATGATCCACAAATAAACATATTCGTCCGGCAAAAAGGTAAGCAAACCGCAACTCACTCCATAAATCACCGCCCAATAAGTATAAATAGACATCCATTTGATATATACGGCTATATAATCGGAGTGAGTATCATCAAACGAACGGACCGAACGGCGGTAGGTAACTATAATACGGCGCGCCAGCCATATTCCATAAGAAAACAGCCATATCGTCATAAAGAACAAACCGACATGACGGGGAGTTCCCTTAGACAAACCGAAAAGCACCCAAACGGAAAGTCCCGTAAACAAAACCCACGCGGAAAGATGAAACCAAATACGCTTGGGAGTCAGATAAAAACGGTTGAGCAGGGTGATTAGCGCCGAACTGAAAAGCCAATAACATAAAAAACAATTACTTACTTTTTCCATTTTAGCTCTTTTTGAAAGCAAATAATTTATCAGAAAAATTAAAAATCAACACTGCCTCATCACAGCATTTTCAGAGAAAGTTTCAGATTGAAACATACAACATTTTCAAACCATCAAAATCAAACTTACAAAGCCGGATTATCCTCAAAACGTAAGCAACTCAATTTTCTTTTCAGAAAGATGCATCGCAACAGAATATTCAAAACAAAAAGAAATAACTTTGCATCAAAGAAAAGCAAAAAGAAAGCACAAAACTAATAAAACATGAAAAGAGTCATCAGCTTTACCAAAATGCACGGAGCAGGTAATGATTATATATATGTGAACACACAGTTGTTCCCGTTGCCTCATCCCGAAAAATGGGCCGTAGCCTGGAGCCGACCGCATACGGGTATAGGAAGCGATGGACTGGTACTGATCGGACCATCGGAAACCGCAGACTTCAGCATGCGGATTTTCAATGCCGACGGCTCCGAAGCCCTGATGTGCGGCAATGCCAGCCGGTGCATCGGAAAGTATGTGTACGAATACGGACTCACCGACCGGAAAGATATCCGGCTGGAAACGCTTTCGGGCATCAAACACCTGCACCTGAACACTAAAGAAGGACGAGTAGAATCGGTCACCGTGGAAATGGGAATGCCTCAAAATATCCGTGAAACTGACCTTTGTGGCATATATCCCGGAAAAGGCATCGCCTTGTCGGTCGGCAATCCGCATCTGGTAATTTTTGTGGATGACATCTCAACGGTGCGGCTCGAAGAAATCGGTCCTCAATTAGAACATCATCCGGATTTTCCGGACCGCGTGAATGTAGAGTTCGCACAGATTCAGGAGGACGGACACATCCGGATGCGAGTGTGGGAACGAGGTTCGGGCATCACGATGGCTTGCGGTACCGGCGCCTGTGCCACCGCTGTGGCTGCCGCATTCAGCGGACGCTGCGGCCGGACATCAAGAATTACCATGGACGGCGGTACACTGACGATTGAATGGAATGAAGAAGACGGACAAATCCGCATGACCGGACCGGCCACACGGGTGTTCGACGGAGAAATAGAGATTGACGAGTAGGGATAACAACAACACAAACACATTATTTATATATTAAAGCAAAAATTATGCTACGCATCAATGACCATTTTCTGGAATTGCCGGGAAGCTATCTGTTCTCGGAGATTGCACGCAAAGTAGGAGCCTTCAAGGAAGAGCATCCCGAAGCACAACTCATCCGCCTGGGAATCGGCGATGTGACCCGGCCGCTGCCCGAAGCCTGCATCCAGGCCATGCATCGGGCTGTAGACGAAATGGCCGACAGCGCGACCTTTCACGGATACGGACCGGAACGGGGATATGACTTCCTGATCGAGGCGATCATCCGCAACGACTTCGCACCTTACGGCATCGAGATGGACGCATCGGAAATCTTTGTCAGCGACGGAGCCAAAAGCGATACGGGAAACATCGGCGACATTCTGCATACCGACAACCGGGTGTGTGTCACAGATCCGATCTATCCGGTATATATCGACAGCAATGTCATGGCCGGAAGAGCCGGAACACTGGACGAACAGGGACGGTGGAGCCGCATCACCTACATGCCCTGCACCGCAGAAAACCAGTTTGTGCCGGAACTGCCGGAGCAACCGGTAGACCTGATTTACCTGTGCAGCCCCAACAATCCCACCGGTACGGCACTGACCCGCAAACAATTGAAACGGTGGGTGGACTACGCTCTGGAGCACGACTGTCTCATCCTGTTTGATGCTGCCTACGAGGCGTTTATCCGCGAAGAGGAAGTGCCCCACTCCATCTACGAAATCGAGGGAGCGCGCCAATGTGCCATCGAGTTCCGAAGTTTCTCCAAGACCGCCGGATTTACGGGGGTACGCTGCGGATACACCGTGGTGCCTCAGGATGTTTGCGGACGCACCCGGGACGGACGGAGAGAAAAACTGAACCCGATCTGGAACCGACGCCAGTGTACCAAATTCAACGGCACCAGCTACATCACCCAGCGAGCAGCCGAGGCGGTTTACAGTACGGAAGGAAAACAGCAGGTGAAGGCCACCATCGACTTTTATCTGGAAAATGCCCGCATCATGCGCGAAGGACTGACCGAAGCCGGGCTGACCGTTTACGGAGGAGTCAATTCGCCTTATCTGTGGCTTCAGACACCGCAGGGCGTTACTTCCTGGGAGTTCTTCGACCGGCTGCTGCATCAGGCTCATGTGGTAGGCACACCGGGATCGGGCTTCGGCCCCAGCGGCGAAGGTTATCTGCGCCTCACCGCCTTTGGCAACCGGGAGGACTGCATCGAAGCCATGAAGCGCATCAAGAACAGAATTTGAGAAAAGAAAATCACAAAACGATAACAACAACCATAACACAAGATTAGCTATGTCTACACTGAGATTCAGAGTGGTGGAAAGCGCGTTTCTCAAGAAACCGGCCCACGTAGAGGTTCCCGCCGAAAGACCTTCGGAATATTTCGGCAAATATGTGTTCAACAAGGAAAAGATGTTCAAGTATCTTTCCGAACCGGTTTACCGCAAACTGATTGACGTGATTGACAACGGCAGTCCGCTGGACCGCAGCATTGCCGACGCCGTGGCCGAAGGTATGAAAAAATGGGCTACGGAAATGCACGTAACCCACTACACACACTGGTTTGCCCCACTGACCGAAGGCACAGCCGAGAAGCATGACTCTTTTGTGGAGCACGACGGTAAGGGAGGCATGATCGAGGAATTCAGCGGAAAACTGCTGGTACAGCAGGAACCGGACGCTTCTTCTTTCCCGAACGGCGGTATCCGAAACACCTTCGAAGCACGCGGATATTCGGCCTGGGACCCTTCATCTCCGGCATTCATCGTGGACGACACACTGTGCATCCCGACCATCTTCATTGCCTACACCGGCGAGTCACTGGACTATAAGGCTCCGTTGCTCAAGGCTCTGCGTGCCGTAAACAAGGCGGCAACCGACGTGTGCCATTACTTTGATCCGGAAGTGAAAAAGGTAATCACTTACCTGGGCTGGGAGCAGGAATACTTTCTGGTGGACGAAGGGCTGTATGCCGCCCGCCCCGACCTGCTGCTCACCGGACGCACCCTGATGGGACATGACTCTGCCAAGAACCAGCAGCTGGAGGACCACTACTTCGGTGCCATCCCGACCCGTGTGGCCGCCTTTATGAAAGAACTGGAGATTGAGGCGCTGAAACTGGGCATCCCGGTCAAGACCCGACACAACGAGGTTGCTCCGAACCAGTTCGAATTAGCTCCGATCTATGAGGAATGTAATCTGGCCAACGACCACAACATGCTGATCATGTCGCTCATGCGCAAAATAGCCCGTAACCACGGATTCCGCGTGCTGCTGCACGAAAAGCCGTTCAAGGGCGTGAACGGAAGCGGAAAGCACAACAACTGGTCCTTGGGTACTGACACCGGCGTGCTGCTCATGGCTCCCGGAAAGACTCCGGCCGACAACCTGCGCTTTGTCACCTTCGTGGTGAACACCCTGATGGCCGTTTACCGTCATAACGGACTGCTCAAGGCTTCTATCTCGAGTGCCACCAATGCCCACCGTCTGGGCGCCAACGAGGCACCTCCAGCCATCATCTCCAGCTTCTTGGGCAAACAGCTGTCCGATTTGCTGACCCACATCGAGGAAAGCGATCAGGATGCTTTGATTCTGAGCGGCAAGCAGGGCATGAAACTGGATATTCCGCAGATTCCGGAACTGCTGATCGACAATACCGACCGCAACCGTACCTCACCGTTCGCCTTTACCGGCAACCGCTTTGAGTTCCGTGCCGTGGGTTCTGAAGCCAACTGCGGCAGCGCGATGATTGCGTTGAACACCGCCGTGGCCGAACAGCTTACCGAATTCAAGCAGGAAGTGGACAGCCGCATCGCCTCAGGCGAAAAGCAGACTTCGGCAATCTTGTCTGTAATCCGCAAGTATATCAAGATATGCAAACCGATCCACTTCGACGGAAACGGATACAGCGACGAGTGGAAGGCAGAGGCAGCGCGCCGCGGACTGGACTGCGAAACCAGTGTGCCTGTCATCTTCGACAACTATCTGTCTGAAAGCAGTGTGGAAATGTTTGAAAAGACCGGCGTGATGACCCGCAAGGAACTGGAGGCCCGCAACGAGGTGAAATGGGAAACCTACACCAAGAAGATTCAGATCGAGGCCCGCGTATTGGGCGATCTGGCCATGAATCATATTGTACCGGTTGCCACCAAATATCAGAGCGAACTGATTGACAATGTGTTCAAGATGCGCCAGCTGTTCGCAGCAGACAAGGCTGAAGAGCTCTGTGGAAAGAATCTGGAACTGATTGAAGAGATTTCAAAGCATACCGCCTTTATCAAGGAGCATGTGGACAGCATGATCGAAGCGCGCAAGGTGGCCAACAAGATTACCAGCGAACGTGAAAAGGCCATCGCCTACCACGATACCGTGGTGCCCGCACTGGACGAAATCCGTTACCATATCGACAAACTGGAACTGATTGTAGACGACCAGATGTGGACACTGCCGAAATACCGCGAATTACTGTTCATCAGATAAATATCAGTTCATAGGGAAAGCAAACAAAAGCGACTTTTGTTTCATTGATGATTAATGGGAAATGGCATCTTGCCGGAGATCAAAATCCGGCGGATGTCATTTTTTATTTTTTTAAATATCTTGCATATATAGGTTTTTATAGCGATATTTGTTGGCAAAGTTTAATTATATGCAACAGTTCTACGTCTAGAACACAAACTGAATCTGTTATGGAAGAATTTAATCTACTCTCTCCCCTGCTTCTGGCCGTGAGCGGACTCATGATCGGAGCCATCCTGAAGTCAATCCTGCAACCGCGGAATATCCCTTATACCGTGGGACTCTTTGCCTTCGGTCTGCTCATCGGTGTGCTGGAGCGCTTTGACTGCTTTGCCACACTGCCCAAGATCAGCCAGACCATACAGTCGGTGGGCGACATGAACCCCGACTTCATTCTGTATGTGTTTCTGCCCATCCTGATTTTCGATGCGGCCTACGAAATGAATATGCACATCTTCAAGAAAACACTGTCGAACGCCACGCTGCTGGCCGGTCCGGGACTGATTATCGGCATGCTGCTCACCGCCGCCTTGGTGATGGGCTTCCGATGGATTGCTCCGGAGTATGCTTCGTGGTCGTGGTCGTTCGCGCTGATGTTCGGCGCCCTGATCAGTGCCACCGACCCGGTGGCCGTGGTGGCTTTGCTGCACGAACTGAACACCAGCAAGCGGTTTTCCACTCTGGTGGACGGCGAGTCGCTGCTGAACGACGGAACAGGTATCGTGTGCTTCATGCTGTTTTTCGGTGCGTATGTGGGCGGCATGCAGTCCGGTGCGTCTCCACTAGCGGAATTCACGATAGTAGTTGCCGGCGGTGCCTTGCTGGGCTTCATTCTGGCACGGGCTGCCCTGTGGTTCATCACCCGCATCAATTCCGAAGAGGTGATTCAGAACAGTGTGATCATTCTGGCGGCCTATACCACCTTTATCCTGTCACAGTTCTATCTGGGTGTATCGGGAGTGATTGCCCTGGTGGCTTTCGGTTTGACTATCTCCTATAAAGGTCGCCCGCGCCTGAAGCCGCAGGTCAATGAATTTATGGAAAAGTTCTGGGAACTGCTGGCCCATATCGCCAACACGCTGGTGTTTATCATCGTGGGTATCGTCATTGCCGAAAAGGTGGATGTTACCTGGACCAATATCGGTATTCTGATTCTGTTGTATATCGGACTGAATCTGATCCGTTTTGTCATGATCATGATGCTGTATCCGCTGATGAAGCATTTGGGTTACGGACTGAGCAAACGCGAATCGGTGATTCTGACGTGGGGCGGACTGCGCGGTGCCTTGGGTATGACGCTGGCTCTGATGGTGTCCTACACTCCGGAGATTCCGGAAGAGATCCGCAAACAGGTGCTGTTCTTCACGGCGGGAATTGTGACGCTCACCCTGTCGGTCAACGCTACGACCATGCGCTGGCTGCTCAAACGTCTGGGCCTGATCCATGTGTCCACAGCCCGTTGCCAGATGGAATACCGCATTCAGGAACACATCTACGAGAGTTCGGAGAAGTATTTCAACAAGCTGACCACGCGCGAACAGCTGGCGGATGCCAACTGGGATCATGTACGTAACTATCTGCCCGAAATGCCGGAAGAGCCGGTAAAAGATCCTCGCTCCAAGGACTTTCTGGCAGAAATCCGCCTGCGTGTGCTGGACAAGGAGAAATCCAGTTGCCGCATGATCTATCAGGAAGGTATTATCTCAAAAGATTCGTTCGTGCGCCTGATGGCTTCGCTCGACGAGATGTATGACCACGACGGCGAATATGCCCTGAGCTTCCGCCAGTCTATCTTCAACTTCTGCGAGCAGGCCGCCCTGTTGCATCACCTGCGCAGTCTGGGATTCATGCGCGACTGGATCAGCTTCTACTTCCGCGAACGCATCATGATCATCTATGATTTGGGACGCGGTTTCATCATCCTGCAACGCGAGGATCTGAAATTCCTGGATGATCTGGCCTCATCGGACCTGGTTTCCGAAGAACAGAAACGCCTGTTGGCTCAACTGAAAGAGGAGATTACGGAGAACATCAACAAGATGAACGAAGTGATTCAGAAGCTGGCGCAGGAGTTCCCGCGTGCATATCATCATGCGCTCACCCAGAAGTCCATCCGTATGCTGCTGAGTGACGAACGGCGCACTGTAAACCAACTGACCAACGAGGGTATCCTATCGGACAAGGATGCCGAGAAACACATGGAGAGCATCAACAAGCGAATTGACGAGGTGAATTCGTTCAGCCATACCATCCCCGCTTCTCTGTTCCGCTGGATGATTCATAAAAAGAAACAGGAACAGCCGAAGAAATAAGATAAGAAAAAATATCCGTTCAGGCGAAATTTGAAGAAGCCTGAACGGATATAATCATGACAGGAAGTACGGTTGTTTTTATTTTAAGGTACACCCGATTTTGTCGAACGGCAATTGCGGGAATCCCTGAATGTACCGGTAAACAGGTGCATCTTCCTTAAAGCCTTTCAGCGGATTTTCCGGGTCAACAAATCCCGGATCGTTGTTGGTAGACCAGTTGTTACGGAATTCTCCCCATTGGGTTTGTCCGTTCACCAGATTTTTAATGCGATAGAACAGATTGCCTTCTATCAGGTTCCCGTGCGGATAGGAGGGGTTTTCTTCCCAATAATTTACTAAAAACGGATAGGTTGTGCTGTAAGGCGGCTCCTGAAATTTCACAGCTTTCAGTCGCTGGTCAATAATGCCGTCAGGAGCAACCATTCCTGCTCCCCAGTTCTGCATACGGTTATCCAGATGGATAGCCACAGGCGAATCGATGAAAATATTATGGTGGTAGTGGTTGTAATGTCCGCCGCCAATCAGTACAGGCAGTGAGCCTGCGTTGTGGTAAATATTTCCGTATACTTCGCCTCCGCAGGCACCGTCGTCGTGATAAGTAGCCGTGACACGGTGGCGTGGACTAAGTTTATGGAAATAGCAGTAACGGATGACATTACCCAACTCAGATGGGTCCCGTCCGTAATAAATGGCTCCTTGATCGTCTACCTCACTGCACACGTTGGTGATTTTGCAGTATTCGATAATATGGTTGTTTCCGTGAAATAAGATAGCCATGCTGGGAGCATTGTAGATGTCGCACCGGCTGACGCGGTTACCCACACCATCAATCCACACACCGGGGCGGTACGATTTTTCCACGCGGTTGAAATCATGTATACGGCAATTTTCTACAAAGTTTCCGGCCGGTGCGAGTGTTGCGCGGTCGCCTCCTCCCAAACTTATTCCTCCGCTACCGGTGTTATAGATATAACAGTCCGTGATACCGTTGTCGGTACCGCCGTTACGGTTGAACAGAATATCTTGATAAACTCTGCCCATCAGGTCTCCTACCACGCGCGATTTAGGCGAACCTCCAGCTTCGGCTGCATGTGGTTTCAGGGTCTGCTTGTCGGGCGTTTCTGTTCCTTTACCGATAGAGATTCCTACACCACCGACGTTGCGTATGGTGCATCCTGTAATGCGTACATGTTGGGTATTTTCAAGATAGATTCCGATGGAACGGCCGTATTCGAAGGTAAGCTTGCTGAGTGTAACATTCCGGCAGTTCTCGATGGCAACAAGTGGCTCATCCAGCACACTGACATTCAGTTGTTGGGTCCCTTCCGGCAGATAGACATATATCTTATCGTTTTCCTTGTCTATGACATATTCACCCGGTCGATCCAGTTCTTCCAGCAGGTTCAAGGCATACCAGCGCCGCCAGTCGGCTCCCGTCATAAATCCGTAAACAGTTTGCTGTGCCGCATGAATAGTATGGGTTTCAGGGTCCAGATGATCTACACGTATCATATCACTGGCATAACCGTGTGCAAAGTATCCACCGATCCAGAATGAGCCGGCATTGCTCCAGGCTGACGGACGTTCTTCGTTGTACTGAAATACCGGCAGTTTGGCATCTTTGACCCTTTCACCGGTTCCGGCTTCCAGAACTTTGCCTATCAGTACGGTAGAATCGTTGGGCCAGCGGGAAATACTGAGAGGTTCACTGTCGGCAAATAATTCACTCCATGCCGGACTGCTGGGACGGCCGAAACCGGACGGACGCAAATCGGCCATAGGTATGTTCAGTTTGCGGAAGTCAATTTCACGGACAAACTTGCGTGCTGCTTCCGGCAATCGTGCGGCAATTTCCTGGTCTGATATTTTCTTCATTTTGGATAAGGGAATCTCCCGTCCTCCTGAGATGCTCACCCTTTCATCCTGATATGGACTGATAGTGAGTGAGGCATATCGGGCATTTTGACCAATTTCAAGCGTCGCCGACTGTTCGTAGCGGCCTTTGCGCAAGAAAATCCTGACATCCTCGTTATTCAGCATGTTGGCTTTGTCCAATGCGGCACGGATGGTTTTTAACGGATGTGATAGTGTTCCTTCAGCCTGATCGTTACCTTTAGGGGATACATAGATTTGTTTCTCGGCCCAGACGGTTTGCCCCCAAAGAACCAGTAACATAAGTAAGAAATGTTTCATAGTATGTTGTTTTTCAGAAATAACAGTTAGTTGCAAAATAATGATTTTTTGAGGATATATCCAAATATTGATTCAAACCCGTTGGCGGAATCAAAATGACAAGACAAATCACTACTGTCCAATAAAAGATGGTTGATCGGTCTTTGAAATTACTGAAATACAGTATTTAAACGGTATTTTAGAATAAAACGGATTTGAATTGATTCATTAAAAATCTATCAAGCCGACAATAATAATTCTGATAAAGCAACAATTTATGAAACAAATTGTTTTATTTTGAATTATATTTCTGCCTATTAAAGGCTGATCATAAAAAAACAAATGAATAAGACTCTTCCTTTTTATAATATTAAAATCAAAACTTCAAAAACTATGCCAACCACTAATAAAGAAAACGCCCTTTCCAGCCCGTCCATTGACGAGATACTGGATATGCTGCACGCCGGACAATGGGTCAGTGCCGCGGCAGCCGACTCACCGGAGGTCAGCGACATGCTGACTCGCTGTGCCGATGCCTGTTTCGAGATCAACAATATGCGCCCATCCCGCAAAGAGGAACGCCGGCAGGCTTTCCAGAAACTGCTCGGAAAGTTCGGTAAAGACAGTGTGATTCACAGTCCTTTCCGGTGCGACTTCGGATTTAATATCCGGATTGGAGATCATTTTGTCGGGAATTTCAATCTGAGCATTCTGGATGAAGCCGAAGTGACGATTGGAGACAACGTCATGATAGGTCCCAACTGCTCGCTGATTACCATAACCCATGCCTTGCAGGAAGACCAGCGCCAGGAAGGACTGATGGCGGCACGCCCCATAAAAATCGGGAACCATGCTTGGATTGCCGCCAATGTAGTCATCCTGCCCGGTGTGGAGATCGGCGAAGGTGCTGTCATCGGTGCCGGAAGTGTGGTGACCAAATCCATCCCACCCCGAATGCTCGCGGTAGGTAATCCATGCCGCCCGATACGACCGATAACCGACGAGGACCGAATCTGTCTGAAGTAAGTTACCGGTCAGAAATCCTTTCCTTTTGCTACTGATTTGCCCTTTTCTACAAACACTGGTTTCTGGGTAAAGTACGCTTCTGGAAAAGAATCTGCATAACTATACACCAATAACGCGCATATATACTGCATATATGCGCGTTTTATACAGAAATCCATACGAAGTTCACTCAAATACAGTGCGCAAGTTATCCAAAAGTACCGTGGTGTTTTCACTCAATGACCGTGGTAACTCTTTCAAAACATCAGTACAACTTAAAAACAAGGTCTGAAAATCCTGTTTTTTGCTTCGTTTCTATCTCTTTTCATCAAAGAGAACTACAAGATTTTCCATTTTAAAAAGCTGATTATTAAAATATTGCCATCAAAAACAAAGCCTGAGATTTCAGTTTTTCCAAGTCTCCGGACTTTTCCCCGTAAAAACGGAAAGCTCATCAAGCTAGATTGTCAAAATGACAAAGTGACAAAAGACTCTGCATTTTTAACATTAACTATTTAGGCCAATTATGATTCAACAAAATATTATTTCCGCTGTTGTCGATTAAATATCACTATTAGCTACTTTAGGAACAAATTTTTCACTAGTAAAAGTGAATCTTTCTTTTGTCTCGAAAAATAATACTTTGTTCTCTTGCCATAAAATTACTAATGTAACGTGAGGTCGATAAATTATAAGTACTTGTAAAATTGGTGGTTAGCAATAAATATTGTATCTTTATAATACTAAATTACAAAGATTTACAAACAACAATCGCTATGATTACCGAAAGTAAAGTTATAGAATTATTTTGTATGGCAGATAAATTCTGCAAGTTTTTTGATACCATAATGACAAAATACACACTTAAACCTGTTACAAAGCGCAAATATCACCGTGATTCCCCCAAAGCGAAAATCATACTTTTCATGATACTTTTTCATGACTCAGATTATCGTTTTCTGGTAAGTTTGTAGGATTTTAAAGGGATTTTGTTGTTAGAACTCATAAAAAAGAGTACCTTTGAGGTGGATTCAGTATAAATTGTGTCTATCTTACTTATTGGTAAAATAAAAGAGGCGTTATGCTTTCTACTTATATGAACAAAGCCTGAAAAATTCTAACAAAGTAAGCAAAAAGAGAAGGAATGATGGTTTACGCGCATATGGCGTGGGGCTGTTATTCCCACATCTGTTTACAAAGTTTTTCTCAAAGTCTGTTCATTTAGGCGTGGAGCATACAGCACCACGCTTCTGCGTTAAATAACAAACTCGTTTGGGTGCTAGCGAGCATAGAACGAAAACTTCACGTATGACAATTCTAATTATTATTCTTGCTGTTGTAGCAGTAATCTTCATCATCAACCATAATGGTAATAAACATAATAAGGAAAATAGAAAACTTGCTGAGCAAAAAAAAGCGCCACAATGTTCATTTAGCCAACATGATATCAATAACAAAATCATGGATGCAATCCACGCTATGGGAGACGGTCAAAATGCTCAATACTGGGAAGGTTTTAAGCGCAGAAAACCAAACGAAGCAAAAGCCATTGTTGCTGCTTCTAAATTGAACATGGACTCTTTGAGTGATAAAGATGCTTTTGAGGTCGTGAACACATTCCTTCGCTGGTCTGAGAATGCTGGCAAACCAATTTCTAAACTTAAAGAAGACACTATTGCACAACTCTCTGAGTTTCTTAATGAAACTTCTTTTGAAATATTGGAATCCAAGTTAAAAAACGAAATACTCAAGGAAGCTAAGACATTCAACATTTCTCCAAACCATACAGCCTGCTACTTTATGCTAATCTACTTGAAAGAAGCACAAAACCGCCAATCTAAGACAATCGTTCCAACTGATGACATCCGCTCTTTGGTAGAGCAGTTGTTAGACACCGTCTTTACATATGAGATGAAAGCAAAGATGAACAAGGATATGGCATATGTATTCGGTAGTTTGGTCGTTGATATGGTTAAGAGTGGTGATGTTGATCCACAACTTCAAATGATGCTGCCATCAATGACTATTCAAAACATCAAGATGATGAATAAATTGTATGAGTCTGGCAAGGTGGATAAAAATGAGTTTGACCAAATACTTGAAGAGTCTCTTGACAAGTTTGCACATCAATTCTAAAACATGCATATTATGTGGTGGATAATAATTGCTATTATTGCTTTTGTGGCACTTAAGTTCATCTCGGACTCTATTGCTCAATCAAATGCAGTTGTCAAACAAGGTGGCATGAGAAAAAAATATTCGATATTGGTTGATTATTTTCTCGCAGGAAATGAGAATTGTCGAATTATTCAGGAAAACAGCACATTCATTCGTGTTGGTGCCGCCAATCCTGCTGCAAGCACATATTTTGACATTACCCAAACCTACGGAACAGTTACAATACAATGGATTTCTAAAAGTATTCCTCTTGGAAATCATAAGTTAGAATGGCAGTTCAATGAATTTGCAGACCAATATGGAATGATACGTCAGATTGAGCATGACGTAGAAACCTACATGGGTAACGTATTATCAAAATTTCAGTAATATGGGACTGTTCTCTAAAATATTTGGTGGAGCGAAAGAACTCACAAAAATCGCCAACGGCGTTGCTAATGTCACCAACATGCTTGATGAATACGAAAGCGACCCCGACTTAACGTATCTGTATGTGTCGGCATGGATTACACGTGTTGCAATTATTGATGTAGTAGAAGCAAACGAATACCACCCACACTACGTTCTTTATGCTCCGATTCATGGTCATCATACAAAAATGACAATCATGGAAGCATACGGATTAACAATCACAAGAGTTGTGTCCAAGGCACTTGAGCGTTCCTTACGCATTCATGATTATGTACAAGACATCTTGGATAGAAAGGAAGCATTCTACGAGATAGACAGGCAATTGTCCGAAGAACAAAAGAGGATATTCAGACAATAAAAACATACCGTAACCCTATTACTGTATTTCACAGCATTATTCTGTAATTCACGAACCATCGTTTACTATGCTGCCATGAATCTTATATAGTCATCCCTTAAAAACATTTTTGAGGGTAACCCAAAGGCCATTTGATATGGTCCGAAAGGTCACCCTCAATGTATACTAACAACTTTTTATTGTATCAAACAAACTGATTCACCTTTCATCAGATGAACAGATTCAGATTTGCCTCTTCGGTACGCTCCAGATAAGTAGCCACACCACCAAGAGTCACATCATCGAGCAGTTCTTCTTTCTTCACACCCATGACATCCATACTCATGGTGCAGGCGATAAATTCCACTCCCTGCTCACGGGCCTGAGCAATGAGCGACTCCAGACTGTCAATCTTCTTTTTCTTCATCAAGAAGCGCATCATCTTGCTGCCGATACCCATCATGTTCATCTGCGACAGCTTCAGTGCCTTACTGTCGGAAGGAAGCATCCACGAGAACATACGGCCCCAGATGTCTTTTTCCACTGCCGGCTTCTGGCTCTTCTTGATGATGTTCAGTCCCCAGAAGGTGAAGAACATGGACACTTTCTTACCCGTAGAGGCGGCTCCGTTGGCAATGACAAACGATGCGAGTGCCTTGTCCAGATCGTCGCTGAACACCACGATGGTCTTGTTCTCTACCCCGCCCTGCTGCGCCGGAGCACAGGCTTTAGGCTGCTGCTTGCGCACCAATGCCTTGACTTGTCCGGCCTGTTTGTCGAGCGATACCAGATCGGCTCCGGTCATCTTGCACCACGACTTCACGTCCTTGGCAAAAGCCTGATCAGTAGCGGTGATGCAAAGCATGGCATCGTTATCCAACTGCTCATAAGTACTCTTGAGTTTCATAATCGGACCGGGACACATCAGTCCGCAAGCATTGACTTCTACAATATTCTTCGTGCTGCAAGGCTCATCGCCGCAACAGCTGTCACAAGACGCATCCGGCTGACCGACCGGCATGGTGGCTGCACTCCAGGTCTTGTAACCTCCGGAAAGATTCTTCACATTGGTAAAGCCGTGCTGCTTCAGAATCCGGTAGGCCAGATAGCCACGCAGACCGATGGCGCAGGTAACGACAATCAGACGGTCTTTCGGCAGTTCTGCCAGACGGCCGCGCAACTCATCCACGGGAATGTTCACAAAACCCGAAATGGTGCCCAGCTCATACTCGGCCGGAGTGCGCACGTCAATCTTCACCGCATCGGCCGGCAGAGAGGCCACATCGCTCCAAAGAATGGTTTCCACCCGTTTTTTCAGAATATTGTCGGCCACAAAGCCTGCCATGTTTACAGGATCTTTTGCAGAAGAATAAGGAGGGGCATAGGCATGCTCCAGCTCCATCAGATCGGCCACGGTACCCTGATTCTGGATGACCTGTGCCAGCATCTCGATGCGCTTGTCCACTCCGTCGAAGCCCACAATCTGGGCACCCAGCAGACGACCGTTTTCGGGCGAGAAAAGAATCTTTACGGACATGGATAAGGCACCGGGATAGTAGCCGGCATGCGACTGTGAATGGGTGAACGAACTGAGATAAGGAATCTTTTCACGGTCGAGCAGTTTGGAGTTTGCTCCGGCTGCGGCCACCGTCAGATCAAACACCTGGGCAATGGAAGTTCCGATGGTGCCGGAATAGACGGATACGTTGCCATACACAATATTGTCGGCCACAATGCGTCCCTGCTTGTTGGCCGGCCCGGCCAGCGGAATCAGTGCCGGTTTGCCGGTCACTCCGTGAACCACCTCAACGGCATCGCCCAGCGCATAAATGTCCGGATCGGAAGTCTGCATATATTCATTGACCGAGATTCCTCCCAGCGCACCGATAGCCAGTCCGCTATCCTTGGCCAGCGTGGTTTCGGGACGCACGCCGATGCTGAGAATTACCATATCGGTTTCGATTTTCTGCTCGTCGGAAAGCACCACTTCCAGTGCACCGGAAGCCGAAGACGCAAAGCGGGTTACGCCACGCTCCAGATGCAGGTGAATGCCCTGCTCCACCATGTGATGGTGCACGATGGAAGCCATGGAATAGTCTATCGGAGCCATCACCTGACGGCCCATCTCCACCACGTGCACTTCCAGTCCCTGACGGTGCAGGTTCTCGGCCATCTCCAGACCGATGAATCCGCCGCCTACGACTACGGCACGGCGCGGACGGTTGGCGGTAATATAGTTCTTGATGGCATCGGTATCGGGCACATTGCGCAATGTGAAGATGTTGGGCAGATTGATGCCCTCGAGGTTCGGACGGATCGGGGCCGCTCCGGGCGAAAGCACCAGTTTGTCATAACTCTCGGTATACTCGGCACCGGTTTCCAGATTCTTGATGCGCACGGCTTTCTGCTCGCGCAGAATCTCCACAGCTTCCTGACGCACACGGATATCTATCGCAAAACGATCCTGAAATCCTTTCACCGTCTGCACGAAAAGATGATCGCGCTCTGAAATCTCTCCACCTATATAATAAGGCAGACCACAATTGGCATACGACACATAGGCTCCACGCTCCAGCAGAATGATTTCCGCCTGCTCGTCCATTCTTCTCAATCGTGCGGCTACAGTGGCTCCACCGGCAACACCGCCAATAACTATATACTTCATTATTTCTTTTGTTATTTATTTCTATATAATATATTTCCTACTAAACACTATTTGGGTAAAAAAAAGGAGATTACACCTTTTTCAGCACTTCATTCAGCTGCTGGAACAAACGCTCCAACTGAAGATCCTTGCTCTGCATGGCTTTCACCGTCTGCCAACCGGCTTCGGTAAGCGAAAAAATCATCTGGCGCTTGTCTTCCTTATTGATTTCACGCTCGATGAATCCCTTCTGCTCCACAGCCGTAATAACCTTAGACACACGAGAATTGGACAGACCGATGTATTCGCAGATGGCTCCCGCCGTACGGGGTTTTCCGTCCTTCATGCAACAAAGCAGCATTGCTTCGTTGATGGTCATGGAATGAGCCTCAGCAAAGTCCTTCTCAAACTGATAAAGAACCTTATACAAGTCTTTTATGACACAAATCGATTCCATAATTTCTGATTTTCTTGTCGCAAAGATAAGAACTTATTCTAAATAGAAAAAGTTTTTATTGGAAAATATTATTAGAAAACCACATTTTTAAGAGGATGCAGTCATTTTAAACAATCGACAACAGTTTGATCTCGAAAATCAGGGTCGATGCTCCGGGGATAGGACCACAGGCGCGGCGGCCGTATCCTTTCTCCTGGGGAATATACACAATCCACTTGTCGCCCACGTGCATCTGCTGCAAGGCAATCTGCCAGCCCTCGATGACATCTTTCAGACGGAACGCCTCGGGACAGGTTCGTTTCCAGGAGTTGTCGAACTCCTTGCCGCCCACCAGCACACCACGGTAGTGCACCGTGACCACACTGTTCAGATTAGGCGAAACGGTGCCTTCGCCGGTTTCCAACACACGATAAAGAACTCCTCCGGGCAGTTCGTGCACGCCCTCCTGCCCTCTTTTCTCTGCTAAAAAAGCCTCGTTGCGGGCTTTGTATTCTGCTGCTTTTCCCATATTCCTTAATGCTGCATTTCTGAAAAAACTCTTTTCTGTAACTTCTCTTATCGGAATTACTCCATGCCGGCCTGTATCAGCCGCTCCTTAATCAGCGCCAGATGCGCAATGTATCCGCAAATCGTGACATTAACCTCACGATTCTTCAGCATGGAAATCAGTTGGCTGACCGTAAACCGCAGATTCTTGGTATGACTGGACTTATTGATCTGCAACTCGGCTGGCAAACGGTCCATGCGCTCTTCAAACCAGGCTATCAGTTCCTTGACTTCCGCTTTCGTAAAGTCGGGTTTAAAGGTATAGATATCTTCTTTCTTTTCCATAGACAAGTACTTTGTTTTGAAAACAACCGACCGGTTCTTCTCCGAACGGTTTTCATCTACAAAAATACGGTTTTTCAGGCAAACATCATGATTATTTCGCACCGAGTTATAAACAAAAAAGAGCCGCACTTACTTTTGCAGTAATGCAGCTCTTATAAAAAGAGGAAGAAATCTCCAGATAATATCATGAATCAACAGGAATCGGAATTACTTTAACTGTGCTTTGTTAAACAAGACATCCTGACTGCCTTTGGTAACCACCAACTGTAAGCGTCCGTTTTTCAAAACAGCCTTACAAGTACCTGAGCCCAAATCAATATCACGTCCACCCTTGAAAGTCATCACGGCTGTATTTCCCTGAACAGACTGGACATGCAACTCATAAGTTTCCAGCAAAGACTGGTAACCGCTGGGCTCTACCATATAAACACTCAAGAATCCATTACATTTTGAAGCCTCGTTAAACTCATTCAATGCCTGCTTCTTATCGACATTCAGGGTCAGCACAAAACGGGCATCGCCATAGGAATTTCTGCCGCTCCAATCCTTATTCCAGGCCTTATTGGTCTGAGCCAAGGCAAAAGACACTCCTGCTACAAGCAGAATAACCACACAAAGCAATCTCTGCAGATTAAAAACAAATAGCTTTTTCATAATCGTTCGTTATTAAGTAAAACATAATCAAAAAAATAGAAGCCATTCTCTGTCCACCGAAAAATCAGAAAGCTTTTTCAGTTCCACAAGGCACAAATATAAAAACAAAGACGATTATTCTTCGTTTTTCCATTAAAAAATTTTTAGAAAACAATATTGTTTTCCCGAAAACAAGAAAAGCAGCTCTGAGGGTTCCAAGAACCACCAGAGCTGCCTTTATCATTTATATACTTAAAAGCATCAATTATCCCAACACTTTCCGGGCACACTCGTATCCTTCCTGATAGAGGTCTTCCAGCTTTTTGATGTTCTTTTCTATGCGGTCAACCACAACCGGATTTTCGGGACGGATCACGATAATCTTGCCTTCTTCCTCCAAACGCTCTACCAACTCCAACTGTTCGTTATAGCAGGAACAACGGCGACTGAGCACCACACGCAAACGAGGATATTTCTTATAGATAAAATGAGGAATGCGCAAATCCTTTGTTTTTTTGCGGTAACCCTTGTTTCGGGTAAGCACCACCACGTTTTTCTCGTATCCCAGCGAACGGGCACGCTCCACAGGAATGGAATCGACAATACCCCCGTCGAGCATCGGAATGCCATCCACATAGGCTACCGGACAGACATAGGGCAGACTGCTCGAAGCACGGGCAATGGCAATCATGCGGTCCCAGTCCTTCTTCTCCGACAGATAGCAGGCCTTTCCCGTAAGACAATTGGTAGTGACCATTTCAAACTCTCCCGGATTGTTGCTATAAGCCTCAAAGTCATAAGGCACCAGGCGCTCGGGGAAATCCTGATACAGCAGTTTCTGATCCAGAATGCTGTGCTGGGTCCATAAATATTTCATACCGATGAACTGGTACTTTTCCATCATGTCAATATTGCTGTATTTGGCCCGTCCGCGCTGCCCGCTCATATACGACAAACCATTGCAGGCACCGGCCGAAACACCCACCGTATAGGGAAAAGTGATTCCCTGATCCAGAAAATAATCCAGCACGCCGCAAGTGAACACTCCGCGCATGCCTCCGCCTTCCAATACTAAACCTGTCTTGTCCATTTTTATTCTCTTTACCTTGTGTTTTACAAAAAAACAATTTATCTGGAAATTTTGCTGTTCAGACGTCAAATATAAAACGGTTTGACGACTTTTCCGGACATATTGTTTATAATAATATTTAATTTCATACAAAGATAGTGATTTTCAAAAATAAAATAACTAATTTTGCTTGATAAATCATTTATTAACCAATTTTGTTACAATTATGTTGTTTGACAAGCAAACGTACGTTGCCCGCAGAAATGACCTGAAGAAGAAGGTCGGCAACGGAATCATCCTGATTTTCGGTAACAATGATGCCCCATATAACTATCCGGCAAACGTTTATAAATTCAGACAGGACAGTTGTTTCCTGTACTACTTCGGACAGCACCGCGACGGACTGGCCGGTATCATTGATATTGACAACAACCGTGAATATCTGATCGGTAACGACATCGACATTGAGGACATCGTGTGGTATGGCTCGGTAAACAGTGTGCGCGACATGGCCGATGAGTGTGGAGTGGAATTTACCGCTCCGATGAGCGACCTGCAGAAACTGGTGGATCAGGCCAAGGCCAAAGGACAGAAAATCCACTTCCTGCCTCCTTACCGCCACGACATCCAGATTCAGATTATGGACCTGCTGGGCATTCATCCTTCACGCCAGCGCGAAGAAGCTTCCCTGTCACTCATCAAGGCTGTCATCGACCAGAGAGCGGTGAAGTCGGATGCGGAAATCGCAGAAATCGAACGTGCCTGTGCCATCGGTTATGAGATGCACACCACTGCCATGAAGCTCTGCCGTCCGGGAATCACCGAACAGGAAATCGCCGGTACTATCAGCGGTATCGCCGCTTCAAAGGGTTGCATGGTGAGTTTCCCATCCATCTTGTCTATGCACGGCGAAATTCTGCACGGCTATCCTTATCCACGTCCTTTGGAAGAAGGCCGTCTGATGCTTTGCGATGCCGGAGCGGAAACCAACGAAAACTATTGTTCGGACCATACCCGCACTACTCCGATCAGCGGTAAGTTCACCCAGAAGCAGCGCGACATCTACGACATCGTAGTGGAATGTCACGATCACGCGATTCAGGTGGCCAAACCGGGAGTGAAGTGGCTGGATGTTCATTTGAGCATCGCTACCATCATGACCGAGCGTCTCAAAGCCTTGGGATTGATGAAGGGCAATGTAGACGAAGCTGTAGCCAACGGAGCACATGCCTTGTTCATGCCTCACGGACTGGGACACATGATGGGTATGGATGTGCACGATATGGAAGGTCTCGGACAGCAGTATGTAGGTTATGACGACGAGGTGCGCCCATCTTCTCAGTTCGGACTGGCCAGCCTGCGCTGCGGACGACGCTTGCAGAAAGGTTGGGTTATGACCGACGAACCGGGTATCTATTTCATTCCGGATCTGATTGACGACTGGAAGAGCAAGGGTATCAACAAAGACTTCATCAACTTTGAGGCTTTGGAAAGCTATAAGGACTTTGGCGGAATCCGCATTGAGGACGACCTGCTGATTACCGAAGACGGTTGCCGCTTCCTAGGCAAGGACCGCATTCCTTATCACGCAGCCGATGTGGAGGAATATCTGGCCAAGAACAGAGGCTAATCCTCCTGAAGATATAGAATCAGAGTTTATCAATAAATACATTAATTAATCACTATCAAATCTTTAAATGAAAAAGCAGATTTTACTTTTTGCATTGGCCATCTGCTCTGTAGGAGCATTTGCGCAGGACAAGAATGACAACAAGGAAGAGAAGAAGGATGAGGGTTTTGTATTTACTACCGTAAAGGAGAACCCGATCACTTCTATCAAGAATCAGAACCAGAGCGGAACTTGCTGGTGCTTCAGCTCACTGGCATTCTTCGAGTCTGAGTTGCTCCGTATGGGTAAGGGCGAGCAGGATCTTTGCGAGATGTTCGTGGTACACAAGACTATGGAAGACCGCGCAAAGCAGGCAGTACGCACTCACGGTGACGTATCTTACTCTCAGGGAGGTAGCTTCTACGATGTAATGTATTGCATGGACAACTACGGTATCGTTCCTCAGGAAGCTATGCCACAGCCGGGAACTCTCTACGGCGACACCCTGCCTAACCACAACGAGGTTGACCTGGTGGCAAGTGCATTTGTAAAAGCATTGGCTAAGAGCAACATGAGAAAGCTGTCTCCGGTATGGACAAAGGCTTTCAGCGCTATCTACGACGCTTATCTGGGCGAATGTCCTGAGAAGTTCACTTACAAAGGCAAGGAATACACTCCGAAGAGCTACATGGAGAGCCTGGGCCTGAACATGGACGACTACATCTCACTGACTTCATTCACTCATCACCCATTCTACAAGCCGTTCGTAATCGAGGTACAGGACAACTGGCGCTGGGCTCAGTCATACAACCTGCCGATTGACGAGTTGATGGAAGTATTCGACAACGCCCTGAACAACGGTTACACAATTGCCTGGGGTTCTGACGTGAGCGAAGGTGGATTCACTCGCGACGGTGTGGCTGTAATGCCGAACATCAAGGCTGAGGACCTGACTGGTTCTGATGCTGCACGTTGGTTGGGTCTGACTCCTTCTCAGCGTTACAACGAGGCTATCAACAAGCCTGCTCCTGAAATGAAGATCACTCAGGAAATGCGTCAGGAGGCTTATGACAACTGGGAGACTACCGATGACCACGGTATGCAGATCTACGGTATCGCCAAGGATCAGACCGGTAAGGAGTACTACATGGTGAAGAACTCTTGGGGTAACGCCGGTAAGTACAATGGTGTATGGTACGCTTCTAAGGCATTCGTTGCTTACAAGACTATGAACATCGTGGTACACAAGAACGCTGTTCCTAAAGCTATTTTGAAGAAACTCGGTTTGAAATAATTCATTCCGCATCCAACGGATACGCCAACAACGGCGTATCCGTTTTTTATTTCCCGCAAAAGCTCCCATCGGTTCATTATTAAAAAGAAATACGAACTGCAAAAAAAACATACCAACACTCCCGGTTCTTGTTTTTTTTTGCTATTTTTACAGATTAAAATGGCATGCCCGTTTTTTACGGGAATACCACCCTGGAGACGAAAAAAGAAAAAACAATATATAATGAACTACGAATGGAAATTCAAATCACAAACACCCGAGGAAGAGGAAGAAGCCAGACTTCTGGCTAAGGAACTGGGTATCCATCCGGTATTGGGTAAATTGCTCATTCAGAGAAAAATCTATACCGCCAAGGATGCCCGGAAATTTTTCCGGCCTCAGCTTACCGGTCTGCACAATCCGTTTCTGATGAACGATATGGAAGTGGCCGTGAAAAGACTGAACAAGGCTCTCGGAGAGAAAGAACGCATCATGGTATATGGCGACTATGATGTAGACGGATGCACAGCTGTGGCGCTGGTCTATAAGTTTCTGCAACAGTTCTACTCCAATATTGATTACTACATCCCCGACCGGTATGACGAAGGATATGGAGTATCCATCAAGGGAGTGGACTATGCGCACAGCACCGGTGTGAAACTGATTATTGTACTGGACTGCGGCATCAAGGCTGTTGAAGAAATTGCCTATGCCAAAGAAAAAGGCATTGACTTCATCATCTGCGACCATCACGTGCCGGATGAGATTCTGCCCCCGGCACTGGCCATTCTGAATCCGAAACGCACGGACTCCACTTATCCTTACCAGCATCTTTCGGGATGCGGCGTAGGCTTCAAGTTCATGCAGGCCTTTGCCTTGAGCAACGGCATCGAATTCAGCCAACTGATTCCCTTGCTGGATCTCTGTGCCGTGAGCATCGCATCGGACATCGTGCCCATCATGGGCGAAAACCGGATTCTGGCTTACCACGGACTGAAACAACTGAACTCTAATCCGAGCATCGGTCTGAAAGCGATTATCGACATTTGCGGACTGGCGGAAAAGGAACTGATGATGACCGACATCATCTTCAAAATCGGTCCGCGCATCAATGCTTCGGGAAGAATGCAGAATGGAAAAGAGGCCGTGGAACTGCTCGTGGAAAAGGATTACAAGGCTGCTCTGGAAAAGGCAAACCAGATAAACCAGTATAACGAGCAACGCAAGGATCTGGACAAGTCGATGACTGAAGAGGCCAATCAGATTGTGGAGAATCTGCAAAACAAGAACGAGAAAAAGGCCATCGTGATTTATAACGAGGAATGGCATAAGGGAGTGATCGGCATCGTGGCATCACGCCTCACGGAAATCTACTATCGCCCGTCGGTGGTGCTGACCCGTACGGATGGTCTGGCCACAGGCTCGGCACGCTCGGTTTCGGGCTTCGATGTGTATAAGGCCATTGAAAGCTGCCGTGACTTGCTGGAGAACTTCGGCGGTCATACATACGCCGCCGGCCTTTCGATGAAGGTGGAGCACGTGGAGGAGTTCAGCCGCCGCTTTGAGCATTATGTGGAGCAGCACATTGAACCCGAACAGACCCACGCCATTCTGGATATCGACGGAGTGCTCGACTTCCGCGAAATCACACACAAGTTCCATCACGACCTGAAAAAGTTCAATCCCTTTGGACCGGATAATCCCAAACCGATATTCAGCACTTTCCATGTGTATGATTATGGCACCAGCAAGGTGGTGGGACGCGAACAGGAGCATATCAAACTGGAACTGGTGGACAACAAAAGCAATAACGTGATGAACGGCATCGCCTTCGGACAGAGCTCGCAGGCACGATACATCAAGACCAAACGCTCTTTCGACATCTGCTACACCATCGAAGAGAATACGCACAAGCGGGGAGAAGTCCAGCTGCAGATAGAGGATATACGCCCTACCGGAATGGACTGACCGGAAACGCACCTTAACATTCTATGACAGAAGACAAATATCACATTATACTGAAACAATACTGGGGCTATGATGATTTCCGCGGCATTCAGCAGGAAATCATCCATAGCATCGGTAGCGGAAAAGATACCTTGGGACTGATGCCTACCGGAGGCGGAAAATCCATCGCCTTTCAGGTACCGGCACTGGCTCAGGAGGGTATCTGCATTGTGATTACCCCGCTCATCGCTCTGATGAAGGACCAGGTGGAGAACCTGAAGAAAAGGGGAATCAAAGCTGCTGCCATCTACTCCGGACTGACGCATAATGAGATATTGGTCACTTTGGAAAATTGTATTTTCGGCGACTACAAGTTTTTGTATGTTTCGCCCGAACGCCTCTCTTCCGAACTGTTTCTTACCAAACTGAAACGGATGCGGGTAAGCTTCATCACTGTGGACGAAGCGCACTGCATCTCGCAGTGGGGGTATGATTTCCGTCCTTCGTACATCCGGATAGCCGACCTGCGGAAAGTCGTTCCGCAAGCTCCGGTGCTGGCTCTGACAGCCACGGCTACTCCCGAGGTGGTGAAGGACATTCAGGACAAACTGCTGTTCCGGCAGGAACATGTCTTCAAAATGAGCTTTGCACGGAAGAACCTGGCTTATGTGGTGCGCCACACGGAAGACAAGGAAAGCGAACTGCTGCACATCATCAACAGCATCCCGGGTACCGTCATTGTGTACTGCCGAAGCCGGAAGGGGTGCAGGGATCTGGCCGCACAACTGGAAGAAAGAGGACTTACGGCAACCTTCTACCATGCCGGACTGAGCAACTGTGAGAAGGATGAACGCCAAAGGCTGTGGCAAACGGACCAGTGCCGCGTTATGGTGGCCACCAATGCTTTTGGCATGGGTATCGACAAGCCGGATGTACGTCTGGTGGTACACATGGATGTACCGGATTCGCCCGAGGCTTATTTTCAGGAAGCCGGACGCGCCGGACGCGACGGCAGAAAGGCTTATGCCGTACTGCTCTACAATGCCAGCGACAAGACCAAACTGATGAAACGCATACCAGACACCTTCCCCGACCGCGAATTCATCAAAGAAATCTACGAACACATCTGTTATTATTATCAGATGGCTATGGGTGACGGCCTGAATGTGACCCGCGAATTCAATCTGAACGAGTTCTGCCGTAATTTCAAGCATTTTCCCGTTCCCACAGACAGTGCCCTGAGAATCCTCACAAGGGCCGGATATCTGGAATATATCGACGAACAGGAAAACGACTCCCGACTGATATTTCTGGTGCGCCGCGATGAGCTTTATCATCTGGACGGACTGGAACCGGAATACGAATCCCTGCTTCAGGCGGTGCTGCGCAGCTATGGCGGAGTGTTCAGCGACTATATCACCATTGACGAAACGCTTTTGGGCAAACAAACCGGTCTGAGTCGGGATATGGTGTACCGGGGACTAATTGCCTTGGGAAAAAGAAGAATCATCAACTACATCCCCTATAAGAAGACTCCCTACATCCGTTTTGCACAAAAGAGGGTGGAAACCGAGCGCATCGTCATTTCCAGAGAAATTTACGAAAACCGGAAAGAAAAATATGAAGCACGCATACAGGCCATGATCGACTATGCCACCCGCGATGACTTGTGCCGCAGCCGGATGTTGCTGGCCTATTTCGGCGAAACAAGCGAAGAGAATTGTCTGGCGTGTGATGTCTGCCTGAAAAAGAACAGTGCCGGAATCAGTCAGGGACTGGCAGAAAACGTAGAAAGGAGAATCACCACTCTGCTGCGCGAACAAAAGGAAGTCCCCGTTCACGACATAGATTTTCCGGGTATCAGCCGCGAAACTGTAGGACAGGTTCTGCATCAAATGGTGCAGGAAGAGAAGCTTCTTCTGGACGACGGCATGATTTCCTTATCCCCCAATCAGGACATAGAAGAAACTACTAACTGAAAACGCTTATGAGAATCTTTCTGATTTTATGCGGATGCCTGGCCGTGGTATTAGGCATTTTGGGAATCTTTCTTCCCCTGTTGCCCACCACCCCATTTCTTCTGCTGGCAGCAGCCTGCTTTTTCCGTAGCTCTCCCCGGCTATACAACTGGCTGATCAGCCACAAGCGCATGGGACCCTATATCCGCAATTTCAGAGAGCACCGGGCCATCCCCCTGAAAGCAAAAGTCATCTCTGTGAGCATGGTGTGGATCACCATGCTTATCGCTGCCTTTGGTGTCGTGCCGCACCTTTGGATTCGTGTCGCCTTACTGCTGCTGGCGGCCGGCATCTCCTGGCACATACTCTCCTATAAGACTCTGAAATAGACAAACAGCTCTACCTATTATTATATAGGGAGTTCATGCAACTGAGTTGCAAAAAAACATATCCTGTTGTATGCTCCGGATTTTTATCGTACTTTTGCAAAAGTAAAAATCCAGAAATGCATCAGTCTATATTCCATAAATTATGCCTCCGTATTGCCCTATGGGCCGTTGTGGTATTCTCATTGGCAGGATACCATCACCATGAGGCTACCCATATCTGTCTGGGATGGGAACACCTGATGCTGCACAATCACTGCCAGAAAGGAATTAATTGTCTGCCGACAGACACTAGTGCACAGGACACTCCCTGCCACTGCCACTCAGGAAAAATTCTGGGATTGGAAAAAAACAGCAGACAATCCATACAACAGCCGGATGCTCATCCGGTAAAATTCATTTGCCGCACTCCAAGCGAATATCCGTTCTTTATTCAGGAGTATCACAGCAATCGCTATCCTTCCGGAAACAGTCCTCGTGGACCTTGTCCGGAGTTTTTCTCATCACATGGCCTCAGGGCCCCTCCCGTTTTTGTATTTTAAGTTTATCCGTTCTGTCTGACGGCTGCCCCCTGCATGGCCGACAGCAGAGTCTTCGTATGCCCCTACCAAGCATACGGAAGCGTTATCTGTAAGTTTACCGACTTTAAAACAAGAATCTTAAAATACTATATATGAAGAATTTGCATAAAAACTTTTTGCGTCTGGCATTCCTGCTGGCCGCCGGAACGACATTGAGTTGTTCGCACAATCATGCTGCCGAAGAAGAAAAACACGAAGAACATGAGCATGAAGGAGTAATTATTCTGGATCCGCATCAGGCCGAAAAGATCGGTCTGCAAACCGAAACCGTTACCAAAAGAAGTTTCAGTCCCGCCATCAAAGTAGGCGGAAAGATTCTGGCTGCCAACGGCAATGAGAAGACCGTTGCCGCAACGACCAGCGGACTGGTTACTTATAGCGGTAACCTGTATGAGGGCAATGCCGTAAGAGCCGGACAGGCGCTTTTCAGCATATCCTCCAAAGGAGTGGAAAACGGTGACCCGATTGAAAAGGCCCGTCTGGACCTGGCCAATGCGGAAAGCGAACTGAAGCGTGCCGAAGAACTGGTGCAGAAGCAGATTATCAGCCAAAAGGAATTTGAACAGATCAAACTGCGCCGTGACGTGGCCCGCGAAAGTCTCTCGGGAATGGGAAAGAAAAAGAGCGGCAGCGGAATGAGCGTAGCCGCCAACCAGAGCGGATTCATCAAACAGATTCTGGTGCGCCCGGGAGATTATGTTACCGTAGGACAGCCGCTGGCCATCATCACCCAGAACCAGAAACTGCAAATCCGCGCCGAAGTCAGCGAGCGGCATTATGCCTTCCTGAATCAGGTGCGCAGCGCCAACTTCTGCACCGAAGCTTCACAGCAGACCATGTGTCTGGACAGCATCGGCGGGCGCCTGCTGTCTTCGGGTAAGAGTATGCCGGAAGGTACTTTCTATGTTCCGGTTATCTTTGAATGCAATAACGTAGGCAACATCCTGCCCGGAAGTTTTGCGGAAATCTGGCTTTTGGGCAATGAACAGCGTGAAGCGCTGACCGTTCCTCTCACCGCACTGACCGAAGAGCAGGGAGTATTCTTTGTATACGTACAGAAGGACAAAGAACACTACGAGAAGAGAGAAGTGAAAACCGGAGGACAGGACGGAGTGCGCGTTGAAATCCTGAAAGGTATCCAGGCCAATGAAAAAGTCGTGACTCAGGGAGCCATCCATGTAAAACTGGCTTCACAGAGCGGAACCATTCCAGAAGGTCACAATCATAATCACTAATCCATTTACTAACCTTGACAGAAACAAACTATGCTGAATAAAATCATTCAAACAGCACTGCACAACCGTCTGGCGGTTCTGATTGTCGGAGTGTTGGTTGTGCTGAGCGGCATTTTTGTCGTTCAGAAAATGGAAGTGGACGTCTTTCCGGATCTGAATGCGCCCACCGTAGTTGTGATGACCGAAGCCGGAGGTATGGCTCCCGAAGAAGTGGAGAAACTGGTTACCTTTCCAGTGGAAACAGCCGTAAATGGAGCAACCGGCGTGCGCCGCGTACGTTCGCAAAGTACCACGGGTTTCTCTATCGTGTGGGTAGAGTTTGACTGGGATACCGAAATCTATCGTGCCCGTCAGATTGTTTCCGAGAAACTGGCCGTATTAGGCGATCAGTTGCCCGAAGGTGTCAGCGAACCGGTATTGGGTCCGCAATCTTCCATCCTGGGCGAAATGATGATCATCGGTCTTACCGCCGATTCCACGTCACTTGAGGATTTGCGCACCTTTGCCGACTGGACCATACGTCCGCGTCTGCTTTCTACCGGAGGTGTGGCACAGGTTGCAGTCATCGGAGGCGATGCCAAAGAATACCAGATTCTGCTTCAGCCGGAAAAGATGAAACACTATGGAATCACTTTGTCCGAAGTCATGGAGCAGCTGGAGAACGTAAACACCAATGTCAGTGGCGGCATTCATTATGAATATGGAAATGAATATATCGTGCGCGGTGTGGTACAGACCAACCGTACCGAGGAACTGGCACAGACCGTGATTAAAAACATCAACGGCTCTCCAATCCTGTTGCAGGACATTGCCGAGCTGAAGATTGGTGCCAAATCTCCTAAAACGGGTATGGCTTCTAACCGGGCCACTCCGGCAGTACTGGTTACCGTAACCAAACAGCCGAATGTCAGTACCCTGGAACTGACAGACCAATTGGACCGTTCTCTGGAAAACCTGAAAAAAGAACTTCCGGCCGACGTGCACATGGACAGTCAGATTTTCCGTCAGAGCTCTTTCATCAACAATTCCATTGGAAACATTCAGCGCTCTCTGATTGAAGGAGCCATCTTCGTCGTCATCGTGCTCTTTATCTTCCTGATGAATGCACGTACCACCATCATATCTCTGGTAACCATCCCAATATCTCTGCTCATCACGATTCTGGTAATGCATCTGCTGGGACTGACCATCAATACGATGAGTATCGGAGGTATGGCCATTGCCATCGGTTCGCTGGTGGACGATGCCATTGTGGATGTGGAGAATGTGTTCCGCCATCTGCGCGAAAACCGTATGCTGCCTCCAGAGGAGCGCAAACCGATCAAACAGATTGTATTCGAAGCTTCAAAAGAGGTGCGTATCCCGATTCTGAACAGCACCCTGATTATTGTAGCCAGCTTCCTGCCTCTGTTCTTCCTGAGCGGCATGGAGGGACGTATGCTGGTACCACTGGGTATCTCTTTTGTTATCTCATTGTTTGCCAGCACCGCCGTAGCACTGACACTTACTCCAGTGCTCTGCAGCTATCTGCTGAACGATAAGAACAAGAAACTGGACGAAAAAGAAAATAAGGAACCGTGGGTAGTGCAAAAACTGAAGAGCGGCTATCACCGTGCTTTGGAGCAGGCTATCCGACACAAGAATTGGGTACTGGGATGCACCGGTGCCTGTCTGATTGTAGCCATTGCCCTGTTCTTTACCTTGGGACGCAGCTTCCTGCCGGCCTTTAACGAGGGATCACTCACCATCAACGTAAGCACTCTTCCGGGTATCTCTCTGGAAGAAAGTAACCGTATCGGACTGCAAGCGGAAAAACTGTTGCTTACCGTTCCAGAAATCAAGAATGTGGCCCGCAAGACCGGACGCGCCGAACTGGACGAACATGCTCTGGGTGTCAATACCTCGGAAATCGAGGCTCCGTTTGAATTGAAAGACCGGAGTAAGTCGGAGTTTTTGGAGGAAGTGCGCCATAAATTGGGTGAACTCTCCGGAGTGAATATCGAAATCGGACAACCGATCTCGCATCGTATCGACGCTATGCTCAGCGGTACGCAGTCAAACATTGCCATCAAACTGTTCGGTACAGACCTGAACACCATGTTCCGCCTCGGTAACCAGATTAAAGAGGAGATTGCCGGTGTGGAAGGAGTCGTCGACCTGAATGTGGAACAGCAGATCGAACGTCCGCAGTTGCAGATTCTGCCGAAACGCGAAATGCTGGCCCGCTATGGGGTGTCTCCTGCTGAGTTTGCCCGCAGCATTGAGGTATTGCTCAATGGCGTGGTCGTATCACAAGTTTATGAAGGCAACAAGGCTTTCGACCTGACCGTAAAGGCCGGAGAAAGCAGTCGCCACACCATTGATAACATCCGTGACCTGGTATTGGACACTCCTAACGGAAAGGTGCCTTTGGAAGCCTTGGCCGAAGTGCGTTCTGCTTCCGGTCCGAATACCATCAACCGTGAGAATGTGGCCCGAAAGATTGTCGTGTCTGCCAACGTGGCCGACCGCGACCTGCACAGTGTGGTTTCGGACATTCAGAAGACCATCGACGAAAAGATTACGCTGCCCGAAGGATACCACATTGAATACGGCGGTCAGTTTGAAAGCGAACAGGCGGCCAGCCGAATCCTGGGTATTACTTCTTTGCTGTCCATCCTGATCATCTTCATGCTGCTGTATAACCAGTTCCATCATGTCAAACAGTCGGCTGTGGTACTGATTAACTTGCCTCTGGCTCTGATTGGTGGTATTGTAGCGGTAAAATGTACGGATGGCATTATCAGCATTCCGGCCATTATCGGATTCATCTCTCTGTTCGGTATCGCAACGCGTAACGGTATCCTGCTGATTGACCGCTACAATGAACTACGCCACGAAGGACTTTCCCTGCATGAAAGCATTTTGAAAGGATCGCTCGACCGTTTGAACCCGATTCTGATGACGGCCCTGACTTCCGCACTGGCCCTGATTCCGCTGGTGATCGGAAGCGACCTGCCGGGAAATGAAATCCAAAGCCCGATGGCCAAGGTGATGCTCGGCGGTCTGCTCAGCAGTACCTTGCTGAACGCATTCGTGATCCCGGTAGTTTATCTGCTGATTTCCAAAAACGAAAAGAAACAATAAGACATTTAGTTATGATCACATTATATATCTCTTATAAGAATGTGCTGCGTACCCTGATCTCCGGCTGTCTGCTCTGTTCGGGAATGGCCTACGGACAGAACAGCTCGGACGAGGTTCTGAATCTGATAGAACAGAACAACACGCAGATCATAGCCGCACAGAAGACTCTGTCGGCCACCATAATGGACAACAAGACTGGACTGAACCTGAAAAATCCGGAAGTGGAGTTCGAACATAAATGGAACACACGCAATCCGGGCGAGAAAGGAAAGGAAGTCAGCGTGACTCAGGAACTGGAATGGAGCGTCATCAGCGGACAGAAAAAACAGTTGGCACGCACCAAAAACGAACTGGCAGAAATCAGCTTCCGCCAAACGCGCAATGCCGTTCTGCTGGAAGCACTGAAAAAGCTGATTGAGATTTCTTTCTGCAACAGAATGATTCAGGAGCTGAACACACAACTGATCGACGCGGATTCTTTGGTAAGCATTTATGAGACTCTGCTCCGCAACGGAAGCGGAAATGTGCTGGACGTGAACCGAAGTAAACTAAACCGTGCGGCTATCGCTACCGAAATCCGGAATACAAACGCTCAAAAGGAAGTACTTCTCCAGGACTTATACGGACTGAACGGAGGAAACACCGTCAGTCTGTCACCGGAATGGAGTCTGTCCCCTTTGGCTCTGCCCGAAAATTTCGACAGCTGGTTTCAGCAGATGGAAGCATCGGTTCCTGAGCTGAACTATTATCAGAAAGATCTGGAACTGAAAAAGAAAAGCGTGCGAGCTACTAAAAGCGAAATGATTCCATCATTATCTGTCGGCTATACAGGCGAATTTACAGAAACAGAGCGGATGCAGGGCTTTGCCATCGGCATGAGCATCCCGTTATGGGAAAACAAAAATAAGGTAAAGAAGAGTAAGCTCGATGTAGAAGCAGCCCAAAGCACAGCTTCGGATGCACAACAGAGAGTGTACAACAACCTGAAAGCGCAGTATGTACAGTCTGTTGAATTGAAAAAGTCTCTACAGATGCAACAGGAGGCTTTAGGCAACCTGAACACCATACCGCTGATGAAAGAAGCTCTTCTGAAAGGAGAAATCAATCTGATGGATTATCTGAACGAGATGGCCCGTTATTATGATTTCCGGAAGAATCTGCTTCAGACGGAAAAAGATTATCAGACTGCTCTGGCAGACTTGCATGCATTTGAACTCTAAACAAAATCTGGGCTAACCGATTGGCAACATAAAGAAGGAGTGCCTGATTCTGCTTCCTCATCAGGAAAGCAGATGTCAGGCACTCCTTCTTTTTATCTCTTTTTACTCTTCAACATCCTCCGATCCGATCGGCAAAAATGACTGATTCTTTTACTTAAACAGGAAAGGCAAAGTATATTTTATTTCCTGATAGGCTCCATACTCCAGACCGGGAGTCCATCTTATCTCTTTGCTCATCCTGTCCATCACACCATGAACCTGCTGCAACTGTGCTTTCGTATAACCTTCCGATGAGCGAACGCACTCTATATTTCTCATCTTGCCGTCGGTTCCTATTGTATAGGTATAAATAACCGAACCTTTCGGCATATTGGCATCGAAAGAAGAATACATAAACTTTTTCAACGCCTCAGGACCACCGGGAAACTGGGGATTCTCAACAGGATCAACATAAATTACTTCAGAATCCAGTTTCTTCTGGTATGCCTTTTCATCTGCTTCATGCTTTTCCCATTCAGCCTTGTCAAAGACCAAGGTCAGCTTGCAGGCAGATGCGGTAGGCTCTCCGTCCTTCCAGGCTGGAAGAACTGGTGGAAATTCCTTCAAGACGCGTTGTACTTCCGCATCAAAGGCTTCTCCTCCACTACCGGTGATACGGACATCCGCAAATTTTCCTTCTGGAGAAATCGTAGCCTCACATTGCACCACCTTATGAGTATCTGCTACTCCCTGAGGCCATTGTACCTTATCCAAGAACAGGTAATGAAACTTACGAGAAAACTCAACCTGATAATCATAACGGGCTGTATCCAACAATACCACATGGCTCTTAGCATCATTCTCGGCCATCATCTGGCAAGACAGAAAAGGAAGGCAAAGCCCCAATACTAAAGCTAAAAAGATTCTTTTCTTCATATTCGCTCCTCCTGATTAGATTAAATGAATTGTTTTTCCGGTAACAGATTGCTTCGTATGGTTTATATAAGGAGAACCTGTGCCCTAAAATTCATAATTTTTTCTCTAAAAAACAAGTTTTTCCAGAAAGAATCTTTTATCCCCCTATTTTTAACTTTATATAACTTTTTCTTTTATCTCATTCAATATTAGATGGAGCAAATGAAATAAAGCTACGGAATAAAAGAAACATGAGAAAGAAGTTCACAATAAGAATATAGAGAGCAAGAATTGGAAGAAAGAGGTAGATGCAAAAAAGAATCCCTCCGGAGATTGCTCTCTGAAGGGATTCATCTGTTAAAAGTGGCGGCTACCTACTCTCCCACGGGTGTGCAGTACCATCGGCGTGAGCA
>OGMP01000302.1_pt1 | contig 51624 bp, 36 predicted proteins | sample 1573261 | NCBI WGS metagenome assembly OGMP01 (sample SAMEA2581878, study PRJEB24529) | metagenome | biome: Human gut stool | place: China | collected 2011 | reverse complement strand
GTCCATTTCTCTTTATGTAGGTAGCACTTCGGGAATGGAGTTGCGGATTTAAGGTCAGACAAAACTTTCCTACATCAATAAAAATACTCTGGATTTTTGGGGGATCCATCTGCTTCCGGGCTCCAACAGCTGGAAGGAACAACCCGACGGTTATATTATCAGTGAAAGTCTGGCCCGACAGATTTTCGGAACGGAAAATCCCGTAGGTAAAAAGTTCGCCATTCCACAATGGAATAGTGAAAACCTGACCATTATCGGAGTATGTCAGGATTTTGCAGAGAATTGTTCTTTCGAAAACGGACTGTTCCAGTGTTATCAAGAGAGTTGGTTCCAAAGTATGACCGAATGGAACAATGAGATTTATCTGCGCCTGGACAATCCCGAAAACAAGGAACAGGCAGAAAAGGAAATCGGGAAGCTATATAAAGAACGCTTTGGGGAGGATATAAAGTTACAGTTCCGGCTCATCCCAATGGACCGCGCCTACTTTGAAGGAAGTGCCTATGCTGATAAAGGAAACGAATCACTTGTCTATGTTCTGCAGGCAGCCTCAATCTTTATTCTAATTATCGGCCTGCTCAACTTTACCAACTTCTCACTGGCACAGACTCCGGTGCGCATGCGCAGCATCAATACCCGCAAAGTGATGGGAAGTACAACCGCCAGCCTGCGTTTGGGGATGATTCTGGAAAATGTATTCTGGTCGGTCGTTGCTCTGATTGGTGCCACCCTGCTGATTCTCCTCTTCCAGAAAAGTCCGGAATGCATGAAACTGGTTTCCGGAAACATCAGTTTCCAGACACACGGAGAGCTGATTTGCATCACTCTGTTCGCCACTTTGGGAATAGGAGTCCTGTCCGCATTGTTCTCTTCCTGGTATGCCACATCTTTTCCACCGGCACTCATACTGAAAGGCTCGTTCGGATTGTCACCACGAGGAAAGATGCTGCGCTGGACCATGCTTACCGTGCAGTTTATCGTGGCCTTTGTCATGACTCTGTATGTACTGGTCATGACCGGACAGACTCATTATATATTCAACGCCGACTACGGCTTCAACAAAGACGAAGTGCTCTATGCACAGCTTCCGTATGAAGCCCTGAGCAAGAAAGATTATCTGAGGCAGGAAATCACCAAACTTCCATTCGCAGAAAACTGCAGTTTTGCCGAACCCGTATTAGGCAGTACCGACGGATATATGAGTTGGGGACGCGGAAGCGGAGAACACAATCTGTCATTTTTTGCCCTGTGTGTGTAGACGAGCATTTTCTGAAAACCATGAATATAAAGATTGTGGAAGGAAGAGATTTCAATCAGCACGACCGCCAAGGAGCCTACATCCTCAACCGGGCCATGATTCAGAAATATCCCTGGATCAAACTGGAACAGCCCATCGGGCAGGATATTGAAGGTTGGGGAAGCGAAGAGAGCCATTATCCGGTAGTAGGCATCTGCGAGAATTATAAACTCACCTCCATGCGCAACGACAACAATACCATTCCAGCCGCGTTTATCATCATGAGTCCCGAAATGACGGTCAACTGGGGCGACCGCAATAAAAATGTCTTTGTACGCATCACCGACGGATACGACAAACTGGAAGCCAAGAAGCAGTTGGAGCAACTGATCAAGCAGCTGGACACGGAAGAGACGTGCGAGTTCCGATTCCTGGACGAGGATCTGCAAATTACCTATGAAGAAGAATTCCGGTTCATTGCCCAGGTAAAATTATTTGCTTTCATCTGTATCTTCATCACGCTCATCGGAGTATTCTGCCTCACGCTCTTTGAAACGGAATACCGGAGAAAGGAAATAGCCATCCGAAAGATCATGGGCAGCACGGTGCATGAAGTACTTCTGCTCTTTGCCGGACGCTATCTGGTTCCCCTGCTTGCAGCCTTCGTGATTGCCGCCCCGATCGGTTACTATATCAGCACAAAGTGGTTGCAGAATTTTGCCGAGCATACCCCGATATACTGGTGGTTCTTCCCATTGGCCTTTCTGATGGTCAGCGTCGTAGTACTTCTAACCGTTGTCTTGCAAAGTGGACGTGTTGCCACAGAGAATCCCGTGGACAGTATTAAAACAGAATAAACAACCAAACAACAAACATCATGAAAACAATTCGAAATTTAGCCGGAATATTCCTGCTCTCAGTAAGTCTCAACGCCTGTGCACAGTCTCAGACCGTGCAAAACAACATGCAGTACAACCATATGGTCGGAACCGGAAGCAGCGTTAACCGCCCGGTATTTTACGCCAGCAGCAAATATATCACCCAAAAGTTGGATGCAGAAAACCTGAAGAGAATCGACATCACTTCCATCGTGCTTCGCATCACACCGACCAACAAAAATGAGGTATCACTCCGTATGCCGGAAAACCTCGCCGATCTGATCCAAACAGAAATAAACGATAACAGGCTGTATCTCAAATTCAAGGACAATGTGGAAGCGCATTACAACGATATAGAGCTTATTCTCCCCTACCGTTATCTGGAGGAAATCCAGATCATCGGCTCGGGCAGCATATATCTCAGTAAAGAAATGAACACGAATCATCTGACGGTATCCATTGCCGGTAGCGGCAGTTTCAAGGCCTCCGGCCTGAAATGCGACCAGAAGTTGAGCATGAACATAGCCGGTTCCGGGAGTATGTCTTGCTCCCAAATTCAGGCCGAAAGTCTGGAATGGAGAATAAGCGGATCGGGAAACATCAGCAGTTCTCAGATAGACTCTAAGGAATGTAAAATAAGCATTGCCGGTTCGGGAAATATATCCTGCCCCAAAGTAGAGTCGGAAAAATGCGATGTCAGTATTGCCGGTTCGGGGAACATTCATATTGCAGGAATCCAGACGAAGGAGCTGGCCGGAGCAGTAGCCGGTACCGGTATCCTGCGATTGGAAGGAAAAGCCCGGAAAGCAAACTATCAGTTCGCCGGATTCGGAGAACTTCATGCAGAGAACTGTATCGCCCAGGAAGTAACCGCGAAATGTATTAACGGTGAAATCTACTGCCGGGCCGAACAGACACTTTATTGCGAAATAGAGCATCATGGAAAAGTATTCTATAAAGGCAAACCCAACGTGACCTATTCCAAGGATGCGCCCCAGAAATTCTAAGCAGCAAACTCACAGGCAGTCAAGAAACCGTTTCGATTTCTTGACTGCTTTTTTTAAAAACAGCCCCGAATACAGTGACTGATATCAAATAAATCCATATTTTTGCCTTCGAATGAAATACACCTTTATAAAACGAAAAAGAAATGAACCTTAAATTCCCTCTTCTGGCTCTGGCAGGCTTGCTTCCTTCCGGCCAGACCCTTGCTAAAGACCACACCAATTTCATTATTATCTTAATGGACGACATGGGATATGGCGATCTGGAAATAAACGGTGCCATAGATTATCACACTCCCAACTTCAACCGTCTGGCTCATCAGGGCATGCTTTTCACTCATTATTACGCACCGCAGGCCGTCAGCGGCGCATCACGGGCCGGCCTGCTGACCGGTTGTTACCCGAACAGAATCAATCTCTCGGGAGCTCCTTTCCCAGGAGCTAACTATGGAATCAATCCGGACGAAACAACGATGGCAGAAATGCTAAAGGCTCAAGGTTACCGGTGCGCCATATTCGGAAAATGGCATTTAGGAGATCATCCTGATTTCCTTCCCCTGAAGCACGGTTTCGATGAATTTTATGGCATCCCCTACTCAAACGATATGTGGCCGGGCCATCCTTCCATCAAATTTCCGGATCTTCCCTTAATCGAAGGAGACAGCATCATCGCCCATAATCCGGACCAAAACCGTTTTACCCAGGATCTGACCAAGCGGGCTGTCCGTTTCATTGAGCAGAACCGAAAAAAACCGTTTTTCCTGTATCTGGCCCACCCGATGCCTCACGTTCCGTTAGCCGTATCCCCCCAGTTCCGGGGAAAAAGCAAACAGGGACTTTATGGCGATGTGATGATGGAACTGGACTGGAGCCTGGGAGAAATTCTAAACACACTGCGCTCCGAGCGATTGGAGAAAAACACGCTGGTGATTGTCATTTCCGACAACGGCCCCTGGCTGAACTATGGTAACCACAGCGGCAACACCGGAGGACTGCGGGAAGGAAAAGGAACAAGCTTTGAAGGAGGGCAACGAGTGCCCTGCCTGATGTACTGGAAGAATCACATCAAACCCGGCAGCGTGTGCAACCGTCTTGTTTCCGGCATCGACCTGTTTCCCACCATTGCAGCTCTGGCACAAGCCAAACTTCCGGAACATAAAATAGATGGAGTCGATATCACGCCCCTCTTGCAGTCTGTTCCCGATGCCAATCCCCGAGCCTCGTTCCTTTATTATTATCGGAATAACGATCTGGAAGCGGTTACCGACGGAAGATATAAACTGGTATTCCCACACAAATACCGCACCTACGAGCAATATCTGCCGGGAAATGACGGTAAGCCGGGAAGAGTAAACGAGTTCTACCCTCTAAAGGAAAAAATGCTCTTTGACCTGCGACTTGATCCGGGAGAGCGGTACAACATCATCAAGCAGCATCCGGATATTGTCAAGAAGCTGGAAGCCATCGCAGACAATGCCCGGCAGGACTTAGGTGACGACCTGACCGGAGTCAAAGGAACGGGAACACGACCTATAGGCAGAGTGAAGCCGGAGAAGAAACAATGAACCATCTACAGGAAACACCTTTTAAAAAGGTTTTAAAACCCGTTTAAAGGGAAGCCGGTTTTCCGAAAAATCCTCGTATCTTTGCAGCCGGAAAAGAAATTCAAACACTCTAAAAAGAATCAGAAACCGGATGCCGCAATCAAGCATATTGGAAATCCAGAAACAGCGCCAACTGCTGGAACTGGAATACGAAAACGAAAAGCAGCAGTTTCAGAACCAGACCGAAGTGCGGGGCATTGAACGCAGTGTCCGTCAGGGACTGTGCTGGTATCCCATCAAGACGGGACGCAGCTATTACAACTCGCTCAACCAGTTTGTCATCGAACTGGAACGCACGGCCAACGAAGATCTGGAGCATCAGTTCGAACCGGGCAAGCCTGTGTGCTTCTTCACACAGGACGCCTCGGGCGTGTCGCGCAAAGGCAGTGACACCGACGGCAAACTGCGCCATTTCAAATTCTTCGGTCAGGTAAGTTTTGTGGAAGAGAACCGCATGGTAGTAGCTCTGCCGGGGCCGGAAGTGGCCGACGTCTTGCAAAGTGCCTGGCGGTTGGGCGTACACCTGTCCATCGACGAAACCACCTACCGGCTGATGTTCGATGCTCTGGACCGTGTGATGCGCGCCACCAGCGGACGGCTGGCCGATCTGCGTGAAATCTTCCACGGCAACCGTAAGGAAGAGCAGTTCAGTTTTCAGCCCCTGCGCTTTCCGTGGCTCAACAGCACACAGGAAGCAGCCGTAAACAAGGTGTTGCGGGCCAAGGATGTGGCCATCGTTCACGGACCTCCGGGCACGGGAAAGACCACCACGCTTGTGGAGGCCATCTACGAAACCCTGCACCGCGAGAGTCAGGTACTGGTGTGCGCCCAGAGTAATATGGCCGTGGACTGGATTGCCGAGAAACTGGCCGACCGCGGAGTACCTGTGCTGCGTATCGGCAACCCGATGCGTGTGACCGACCGTATGCTGGCATGCACCTACGAACGGCGCTTCGAAAGCCATCCGCACTACACCCAGCTGTGGTCTATCCGAAAGGGTATCCGCGACCTCTATGCCCAGAAGAAACACGGCTCCGATGCCCTGCATCAGAAAATAGCCCGTCTGAAAGAACGTGCCACCGAACTGGAAATCGCCATCAACGAGGATCTCTTCAACGAGGCGCGTGTCATTGCCTGCACCCTGGCAGGAAGCGCCAACCGGGCACTGATCGGCAAGAAGTTCTCTACCCTCTTCATCGACGAAGCCGCCCAAGCACTGGAACCGGCCTGCTGGATTGCCTTGCAGAAAGCCGGACGCGTCATTCTGGCCGGAGACCATCAGCAGTTGCCGCCCACCGTAAAGTCGCTTCAGGCCTTGCAGGGCGGACTGGGTAAAACGCTGATGCAGACCATCGTGGAGCGTCGCCCCGAAGCGGTGTCGCTACTGGAGATTCAGTATCGCATGAACGAGGAAATCATGCGTTTCTCCAGCGACTGGTTTTATCAGGGACGGCTTAAGAGCGCGCCCGAAGTGAAGTATCGTGGCATTCTGGATTGGGACATCGCCATGGAGTGGTTCGACACCGATCCCGAAGGGGACGCGGACTGCGGCGAGCTGACCGACGGCATGAGCCGGAGCAACCCGAAGGAAGCGGAACAGACTCTGGACATCCTGAAACGCTATCTGGAGAAAATCGGCAAGGAACGGATTCTGGAAGAGCGGATAGACATCGGTCTGATCTCTCCCTATAAGGGACAGGTCATCCTGCTGCGCCGCATGGTGCGCCGTGACGCGTTTTTCAAGCCCTACCGCCATCTGATCAGTATCAACACGGTGGACGGTTTTCAGGGGCAGGAACGGGATGTGATTGTCATCAGTATGGTGCGCGCCAACGAGCAGGGCAACATCGGATTTCTGAGTGACCTGCGCCGCATGAATGTGGCCATCACCCGTGCCCGCATGAAACTGATCCTGGTGGGCAACCGCGAGACGCTTTGCCACAGTGCCTTCTACCGCAAACTGTATGAGTATACGGAGGGGCTGAAGGAAATGACCGTGTAATCCATATCCTCTAAACATACAGTCAGCCCCTTCCCGCCATTGCGGAAAGGGGCTGACTGTTATATAAAAGTTCATCACCTGATTATCAGATTGGATCATCTGTATTCTCCGGATGTCGAGGAACAGGATTAAAATTTTCATCAAAACATTCACGGGATGTACCTGGAAATTCGTTCACCAAAGCCTCACGTACTTCTTTATAATCTTTAAATACGGTAAACCAGATGGACCACCCTCCTCTGTTTTTAATATAGTCTATCAGACGCGGCAGTTTAATTTCTCCCCTCTCGTATTCATCCAAACACAGAACAGCCATATCCCATGTTGCACGTCTCATTCCACATCGTCCGTCCGTATCCGAATCCTTTTTATCCAGTCCGAGGAGTTCAATCAGCGCTTTCGCATGTAATCTTGATTTTTCGGGTAACGCAGGATTGGGTATAACCACACCGGCCTCCTTATACAAAAGGCTCAAATACGTATTGTTTCTGTGCGGCAAATGAATTTCATCCAGACGGACATCCTTGTTTCCTTTATTTCCTTTTCCATTGCATGTCGCGCATCCCAAGAGGAAATTATCCCACTTCGTAGATAAATCCTGATAAGGTTTGACACCGTCTTTTTCAAATCCTTTTGGCTGAACATGCTCGGTCTGAAGATTTGTTCCATTGTGAAACACCTCTTCACAATAAGAGCAATAATGCCCCAGATTGGCCAAAAGAACAGGTCTGGCATTTCCATACGGATTATAATCTTCCTGTACCATATGCACAGTTCCGTCTTCCAATTCTATACTTTCCCCAACACTTTTCTTTGTCACCGGTCTCATATATCTCCTCTTTTAAGTCTTAACGCAGCTTCAAAAGCAGGATCATGATACATGTGTGCTTCTGCCTCCAGGCGGTCCAATTCTTCCTTTACAGCCTTTGTATCTCCGGTTCCCTCACGACCATCCTTTACCAGCTGGTAGTATTTGTGAGCCAACTCATATTTCTTCCGGTATTTCTCGCTTCGGTTACTCAAATCAACATCAAGTCCCATTTCCGTCACCATAATCTCCTCAATACCCCGATTACTTGGAGAAATCGGAGACAGGGTTGCATCCAAGGTTATCACATTGTTTGTATCAACACTTTGAACAATAAACGGAGAGTGTGTAGTAACAATAAACTGGAATAAAGGAAATGCCTCTTGCAAATCAGCCAACACATGTTGTTGCCAATGCGGATGTAAATAGAGATCCACTTCATCAATCAGAACGATTCCCGGAGTCTGTTTTACGGCATTTACCCCCAAGAACCCATTCAATTCGATGCAACGATAAGCAATCTCTGCGGTAATATTTATCATGGCCTTAAAACCCGCACTCATCATATCATAAGTCAGCCAATAAGGTGTCGGATCCTTACTCATCTGCACCAATGCGGTAAATTCATTGTTTTTAATATCTATATCGATTTGCTTCAGAGCTGGTATCGCAGTTTGTATCGCCTCGATAAATGCCTCCTTCGTTCCTTCAAACTCCATACCTTTAGCCAGTTCCTTATCATATCTGTAGATCCAGTCAAACGCACTCTTAAAGTCAACTTGTTCATCAAGGGCACACCGATAGGCCTTGTCTTCTCTCGAAGCCCGTGCTTTTGTCTTTTGCGCCGCATTATAATTTTTTTCCAACCTCGACGCCCCGAAAGACAGAAACAGCGGAAAGACAGAATTTACCCCCGTCTGATCGGCCTGTCTTCTCTTTTCTTCCATATTTTCCACGGCCTCCATCAATTCGCCAGCAGCGGCTTTGGAATTCTTGTTTGTTTCCCGTTTCCACCAGATTGTTTGAACAGATGTCTGAAGCGAATCGGAATCTTTATGATACTCACCTATAAAAAAATCAGCGTTAACTTCTATACTTGGTTTCTCCACGATAGGCAAAAAACTCTTGCCGGACTCACTATATTTACTTACATGATCTTCTTTCTTAAAGTTCCGGCTGACACCCTTTACTAGTGTAAGTGATTGCAAATAGGCACCAAGCGCTATTTGAACTGCATGCAACAAAGTCGTTTTACCTGTAGTGTTATCACCCAAGACAACATTCATTCTTGAATCAAAATCAAAAGATTTATGATCAAACCCTCTGAAATTCTTTATGATTATATTTCTTATCTTCATATCAGTAAGTAACAAGTCATGCAAAAATATAAAAAGGCTTGCAGCGAAACAAGAAAAAGAAATGTTTTTCTTGATTACTCTTCTAACCTACTCCTAAAGATCGTAGCAAGAGTTTCACTGGCATTCTACATTACAATAAAAAATGATCACTGTCTTAAAAATCAGCTATTATTTAGTTATCTTTGTTTTCAGAAAAGTTTTATTGTCCAAAGCAATGTCCAGACATAAAAACACAAAAATTTACTTTCTGATAATCTCATAAAACCATGCCTAAGAAATTTTACACTTCCATCCCGATGAACTATGCCGTATGCCTGCACCATGACTGCCCCAAAGCGGCAACCTGTCTGCACCAGATTGCCTATCAGACTTTAGTGGAACAGGAAAATTACCTGAATCTCATCAATCCGAACCGATGCAGCAAAGATGATGCCTGCCGTTACTACCGCGACAATACTCCCGTTGTCTATGCACGCGGATTCACCAATTTCCAGAAACGCATGTTCCCCGGCCAGTATCAGACCTTCAAGTCTATCCTGACCGAAAAGTTCGGCCGTAACCCGTACTTCGAAAGAAGAAACGGAAAGACCATGCTTTCCCCCAAGGAACAGGAATTTGTACTTCAGGCCCTGAAAAAAGCAGGCATTACCGAAGAGTTTCAGTTTGACGGTTACGAAGAAAACTACAATTGGCACGACTGATCCCAACAGACCGTCAGAATATCGCAGTCCTCTGCGCCGAGGACTGCTGTCCTCCGCCGTGAGGACCGGTGTCCTTCGGGCAAAGGACTACAATAACGCTCGTTAACTAAAATTACGGGAATATCTCAAAAAATTACATTACTTTTGTAGAAATAAATATCGTTATCTGATCAGGTAACTAATGTCAAAGATTCACAGCAGTGCAGATGGTCTGCCGTGACACCAAATAGTTTTGTAATGTACCAATGTCAATGAGTAAGATAAACAGTCCATATACAGCAGCAATTACAGGAGGTGGTTTCCTTTTCGAAGAAACCAGAATTCTTTTACCCTTACTTCTGGCAGAAAACAGCGGGGAACTGCTCCGGCAGGAAAAGGTAAACAACAATCTGCTGCACATCAATGCGGAGAGCTCCCGCTCAAAAGCCATCATAGAGATCAAACGACGATTTGAGGCCATGCCTAAATCTTTTTGGATTGATTTCCAGGCCATGCCTGATGCAAATCAGATGGTTGCTCTTTTTTATGTTATTCTGAAGACTTACAAGATATGCTTTGATTTTCATATCCATGTCACTCTGAAAAGATGGAACAGCATATCGCCCAACATCGAAAAGAATGACATCATGATAGAGTTTAACGAGATAGCTGCCAAAGACGGGTTTGTCGACTCCTGGAGTGACAATACCAAGGACAGGGTGGCCAGCGCCTATCTCACTATTCTGCGCAAAGTGGGTATGTTGGATAACAACCGGCTGAAACCGCTCTCATGCAGCAACTTCGACTACTATCTGACAATAGGCGAACCCTGGTTTCTGGAAGCCTGCCTTCTGCAACCCTACGAAATTGAGAACATAAAGAAAACGATGATATGACGATAAAAGAACTTGATGACAAACTAAACAGTCCCGGATTTCAGGATACGGAGAACGGTGACCTGTTCTATAATTTCTTCATCTACCAGTATCCGGCTGAACAAGAATATGACATCCGCCGGCAGATACAGGAGTTCAAGGCGAATCTCATTCGCCCCATCAACTATGTGGATGTACTGACTCTGAATCTGTTCGAAGAGTTCTGCAACTTTCTCGATCAGAAGAAGTTCTTACGCCATCCATCCATGCTGAAATATCTACTGGAGAAAGAGCAGAACAATCCGTCGAAAGCAGACAAGACGCAAGATACCCTGACGCGCAACGCGCACTCTCCGGAGTTTGTCCAATACATTCACCAGCGGATCATCAATCATATCACCATCAAGGACCAGTATCGCCGTCCTTATGTCTTTATGTATGGCATCGGAAGCATGTATCCTTATCTGAGAGTCAATGAATTTCTGGCTCTTTATGAGGACTACAACGAAACCGGAAAATACAAGATTATCGTGTTCTATCCCGGACATCGGGAACAGAATTCATTCCAACTGTTCGACACCCTTCCGGACAATCACACTTATCGTGCCACCCTTTTAATCAATGAATAAGTCATGAAACTGAAAGAATTATATAGTAAACCCATAAACCGTGCAGTCAATCCGGCGGTAAGCGCCACAAAGTTCGATCCCGAAACAGAGCGTATCGAAATTCAGGAATATGTGTTTACGGACGAAATCATCAACGGCCTTTTCCGTATTCTGGACGCGATCAAGAACAACCGTCCCTACGACCATGTGGGCATCTGGATTGACGGATATTATGGTTCCGGAAAGTCACACTTCCTGAAATATCTGGATTACTGCATCACTCGTTCCACTCAAGAAAATGCTTTGGCCCGTCTGCTGGAAGCAGTCAAAGCCATCGACCCAATGGATGAAAAGCATAATCTCTGTTTTGACTACGATGATTTGGAATCCATTGCCAACTGGCTGAAGCGAGCCACTATAGATACCTGCATCTTCAATCTCGAAACCAGCTATGACAATTCTACCGACAAGAAAAAAGCCTTCCTTCATGTATTCTGGAATGAGTTCAATCACAAACGGGGATTCAACAAGTTCAACATCACCCTGGCTCAGAATCTGGAGAAGCCTCTAGCCGAGAAAGGGGTTTTCGAAGCCTTTAAAGAGCGTATTGCCGAAGAAGGAGGAAACTGGAACGATCCCAGTGAAGCCGCCGATCTCATTGACAATGAATTGGACTGGGTACTCGACATCGCACAGGAGCTGGCTCCTACCCTTTCGACAGACAGCATCCGTGAACGCATCATCAAACGCGACACCAACATGAGCATCGACCGCTTCGGACTGGAACTGGCCTCCTATCTCAAAGACAAGGGCGACGACTATCGTCTGATTCTTCTTGCCGATGAGGTTTCGCAGTTCATCAACAAGGAACGTGACCGCTATCTCAATCTGCAGGAAATCATCACCAAACTCTCCGAAGCCTGCGACAACAAAGTTTGGGTGGCCTGTACCGCCCAACAGGATCTTTCCGAAATCATGGACGACTGTCACATTGCCGAGGAAAAGGACAAGGAGGGAAAGATCAAGGGCCGCTTCGAAGTAAAAGTGTCTCTCAAGGGAACACAACCCGAAGTGATTACCCAGAAACGTATTTTGGACAAGAAAGAAGAGGTCAAAGACACGCTCAGTGCCCTCTATCAGAAATACAAGGCCGGATTCGACCTTCAGTTCAAGCTACCCAACTCCTACAGCAGTTATGAGTCGGAAGACGACTTTGTGGCCTACTATCCGTTTGTGCCTTATCAATTCAAGCTCATCATGCAAGTGTTCAACTCGTTCCTGAACCTGGGCTATGTGGCCAAGGAAGTGAAAGGTAACGAGCGAAGCATCATCAAAGTGATCCACTCCACAGCCAAAGCCAATGCGGAAGCGGAACTGGGCAAATTCATTTCCTTTGACGAGCTCTACAACAATATGTTCGAGGAAGGATTGCAGGCCCGTGGCCAGAAGGCCGTGGACAATGCCTTGCGTATGGCTCGCACGTACCAGACAGACAAACCGGAAAAGACACGACTGGCAGTGCGGGTGGCCAATGTGCTGTTCATGATCTGCAATATCTCGCAAACCGACCAGTTGCTTTTCCCGGCCACAGTAGACAATGTAACCTCGCTGTTGGTCAATAATATGGAGACTCCACGTCTGACCATCAAGAACGAAGTGGAAAAGGTCATTGAGTTCCTGTGCGACAACAACATCATCCGTCGGGAACAGGGCAAGGAAGGAGCACCCGATACCTTTACTTTCTATAGCGAGGAAGAAATGAAGGTGGCCCAACTTATCCAGAGCCAGGTGGTCGACAACAATACACAAGCCGAACAGCTGAAGGACATCTTCAACAAATATATCACAGCCCTTCGCAACAAAGAGCAGTTCAAGACGCGAAGTTTCTCTGTGGGAGTCAGCATCAAGCAACGTACCTTCCTGAGCAACAATCCGGATGTGATGGTGGAATTTATGATGGATACCGATTATGACAATGCAGCCCAACTGGCACTTCAGAACAGCAATGTAAACCGCATGGTCTACTATGTCGGTCCCCAGTACCGTGAGAACAAACGTCTCTACAATGCCTTCTATTGGTATTGCCAGGCAAGCCGCTACATGGCAACTCCGGCTCTGAACGAAGAAAATGCCAACACTCGCAAGGAATTTGCCAAACGGGCCGAAGAACTTTACGAGAACCTGATCAAAAAAGAATTTGAAAAGATACTGGACACTTGTCCGATCATCTCCGGACTGAGTGTGATTGACGAAACAGAACTGGGACAGAAGAAAGGGAACGACCGCTATCGGGCCGCTATAGATAAACACTTGTCGAGCATCTACACCAAAGCAAATCTGGTGGACAGCCCCAGCATTCCTCATACGACTGAACAACTGAAGAAAGCCATTCTGCGCAACATCAATCCGGGCGACTACGACGGAATGAATGCCACGCTGACCGATGCGGAACACGAAGTGGAGATTTACCTCAACAAGCAGTTTGCCGAAGTGAATGTGGCCGATGTACTGGTCAAGTTTGCCAAGGCCCCGTATGGCTGGGACAACATCTGCACCCTGTATATCATCAATGAGCTGGTGCGCCGCCACAACCGCGACTATTCCTATGCGAACAACCCGAATGTGGAAACCGCTACCGTGGCCAACCGGATTGTGTCGGAGAGCAACAAGTTTACGCTCCGGCAGGCACAGGTTATCTCTCCGCAGATCATTCAGGAGTTCCTTACCGCATGGAAAGAGATTTTTGGCATTTCGGCCACTCCGACAACCAACGACAGCACCCAACTGTTCCGCGCATGCCGCGACACGGACAGCGACCGCAGTCTGGCCAAATTCATCCGAGGCTATAAGGAAATAGAGCAACAGATTGCCGCCTATCCTTTCTGCGAACCGATCCGCAAAGCGATCGGATTATTCGAAGCCTGGCTGAACGAGCGTGATCCGCTGGAGTTCTTCAAGCTGGTCGCCGGTGCCAAAGAGGAAGCCAAAGCCCTTGTAGACCGTTGCAAAGAGGTCGTGCAGTTCACACACGACCAGCTCGATACCTACAAGCAGTTGCTTCTGTTCCAGGAAGAGAATCTGTATAACTTCCCCTTCGTTCCGGTAGACGCACAGGAAGCGGTCGGAGCATTCAGCAAGATAAAAGATGACCTCTGGCCCATCGCAAACCTGCGCAGTTATATCAAGCTGAGAAACCAGCTTTCGGGCATACTGGAGGATGTGCGTCATGACTTCCGTGAAAAGATCAAGGCTGCATACAATGACATCTTCGACTATCTCAAGCAGGTGGCCGAAAAGCAGCAAGTTCCGGAAAGCGTACTGTCCGACCGTGATGCGACCATTCACCTCAAGACATCGTCTACCAACATTCTGGTCTTGCAGAACAACATCAACACCGATGCATTTTATCAGGAACAGATAGACCGGATCATGTCTTATATGCCTCCCAAGCCGTCGGCAGCACCAGCCGGAAGCGATGTGCCTCCTGCCCCGCAGGAAAAACGCATCCGCAAAGCATCGCTCCAGACCAAGACCAAACTGCCGATTACCAATGCCGAGGACATCGAGCGTTATCTGGACGGACTGCGCCAGCAATTGGAACGCCTGCTCATTGATCAGGACGGAGTGATGATTATCAAGTAGAACCAATTGTCACTGCAAGAAAACACATTAAAAGGTATACAGCATATACCTTTTAAGGTGTTTTTCTGCAAACAGCAATATCTTGACGAGATGGATAAAGTAAAGAAAATAATAGAAGATACTCAATCTGATGTATGCCCAACCGGATATTACGATTGTCAGCCTGTCCGAACAGACAGGAGTGAGTGTCGCATCGGTAAACAAGCATATTAAGCAGTTAACCAAAAACGGGTACATCCGACGTAACGAACAAGGAAACAGGCATCTAATTATTACCCCGTCAATATAAAAAGAATAAAATATGGATACCAACAGAATAAAACGCTTCGCCACCGAAGCACGCAATATATTGAAAACCGGCATCGCTGCCAAGATCATCACATTAGGCTTCGACAAGAAAGGCCAGGTCGCCGAGGAACACCGCCCCCAGCTGATGCAGGGTGGCTCGCTGTGGAACGGCCAGCTCCAGACAGAGGGATTCTACTATCAGTGGATGTCCCTCTATAACCGTATTCAGCAGAAAGGAATAAACGAGGTGTACGAAGAAGCAGCCTACACCTGGTTCAACCGTCTGTGCGCGATCCGTATTCTTCAGAAGAACCAGCTCTGCGCCCCTGTATTGGACTATGCCGATGCGGCACGCACCCCGTTCATTGTGGACGAGGCCCGTCAGGGACGCATCCCGCAAATGAAAGAGGATGCCCGCAGACGCCTGATGGAACTGATGGACGATGACACCAAAGTCACCGAACAGTTTGCCGTACTGATCACTGCCTGGTGCCATGATAACCCCATTATTTATCAGTGCTTTGGTGGCATGTCCGACTACACCGAGCTGCTTCTGCCCAACAATATTCTGGCAGAAGGTGGTTTTGTTGATATGCTGAACCACACCGAATTCATTACAGACGACGAATTCCAGTCACCGGAACTGATCGGTTGGCTGTATCAGTTCTATATTTCCGAGCGTAAAGACGAGGTGTTTGCCAAGAAAGGCAAGTTCGAAGCCGACGAGATTCCTGCAGCGACACAGATATTCACCCCGAACTGGATCGTGAAGTATATGGTGCAGAACACCGTGGGACGCATTTATCTGGACAATAATCCTTACGAACGCCAGTTGCAGAAGAAATGGCAATATCTGGTAGAGCCGACTGAAAAGACTCCGGCAGAAAGCATCCTGAAATACGACGAGCTTACCGATCTGAAAGTTGCCGACCTGGCCTGTGGTTCGGGCCATATCCTGAACGAGTGCTTCGACCTGCTTTACGACCTCTATATCGCTGAAGGTTATGGCCGTGGAGAAGCGATAGAAAATATCTTCAAGCATAATCTGACGGGTGTCGATATCGACTCCCGCGCCAAACAGCTGGCCTCTTTTGCCCTGATACTGAAGGCCTACCAGAAGGATGCCTCATTTGCTGACGCACATTGTCTGCCTCATGTGCTGACCATGCCCCAACCTTGGGATAAAGAAAATAATGATTGGCCCAGAGAATTCCTTCCCCACTTCTTTTTAGGTCAGGAGAATAAGACTCATGTTGATGAACTCATAGCCTGCTTCGACTTGATGCAGGACGCTGATTCATTGGGCTCTGTCATGAAGTTTGAACTTTGTGACAGCACCCGTCTGTTAATCAAACAGACGATAGAATACTGGCACAATCAAGAGTTTATACCGGAGGCTATCCTCACCCGGATTCCTGCATTTGAACTGATTCTGGCCTTGACAGAAAAGTATCATGCATTGGTAATGAATCCGCCATATATGGGTGGAGGTAATATGAACGCTACGCTCAGCAAGTATGTGAAGAAAGAGTATCCGGGCGGGAAGTCGGATTTATTTTCCACTTTTATGGTCTTGGCTATAAACCGACTCATAACCAATGGTAAATATGGAATGATTAATATGCACTCATGGATGTTCTTGTCATCTTTTGAGGCACTTCGTCACGAAGTAATCAATCATCAGAAGATTGATTCTTTGCTCCATCTTGGTCCCCGCACCTTTGATGAACTTTCGGGAGAGGTTGTCCAAAATACAGCATTTGTTATCACCAAAGTTCAAGGAGCGAGCACAGGAATTTATTTCCGTCTTGTAGATGGAAAAAATTGCGGAGAAAAAGAACGCATGTATTTGCAGGCTCTTGCGGAACATACTGATAAAATCTACTATCCAAACATTTCCCAGGATTCTTTCGAAAAAATCCCGGGAAGCCCGATTGGATATTGGGTTTCACCCAATATTTTGAAAATATTCACATCAAATCTCGCGTTGTCTGCAGTTTGCAGCCCAACACAGGGGCTGGCAACTGCAGACAACGCGAGATTTCTCCGCCTCTGGTCCGAGGTCAGCCGAAGCCGTATAGGCTTCGGCTTCGAAAATGCCGCGTCAGCGGCTCGATCTGGGAAAAAATGGTTTCCTTACAATAAAGGTGGAGATGTTAGACGTTGGTATGGATTTAGTCTTAATGAAAACATCATTAATTGGTATAACGATGGAGAAGAACTAAAATCATTTAAATCTGCTGTCATAAGAAATCCTGGATATTATTTTGCAGAGGGTATAACTTTTCCAAGAATTGGTTCTAATCTCTTTTATGCAAGAATATTACAAGCTGGATTTATCTTTGATTGCAATGGACCGTCCTGCTTTCCTAAAGAAAAAAAGGAGTATATTTTAGGTTTTCTAAACTCAAAGGTTATGCAACAATTGCTGTTTATATTATGTCCAACTCTCTCTTTTCAAATTGGTGATTCTTTCAAAGTAGCTTACATAGATGAAACTAATAATAATATAAATCATTGTGTTCGTCAAAATATCTCCATATCCAAATCCGACTGGGACTCCCACGAAACCTCTTGGGACTTCGAAACCAATCCCCTTTTGGCTGTAGACGAGAACACCTATATCGACAATATCAACCACGAGATAGAGCAACACGAAAAAGAAACAGGGGAACACACCTGCATGGAACCTGCAGCTCCGCAACTGGGCAGTTTGCAGTGGCGTATGGAACAATACAAGAAAAAGTGGGAACGGATGTTCTACCAATTGCATGAAAATGAAGAAGAGCTCAACCGCCAGTTCATCGAAATATACGGCCTGCAAGATGAGCTGACACCTGATGTTCCGCTCTCTGAAGTCACCATTCTGCAAGCAGGCGAAATAAGCATAGAGGAGGAATAAGCTATGGCAGACAATAAAACGGAATACGATCTGCAAGGGCTTGACGAATACATCCGTCACTGTGAGCCCGAACGGAAAGAACTGGGAATGGCCTGGCAAACGGCCATCGGCCTGCAAAAGGTAGACGGTCTGACAACTTCGGAATATCTGATTGAAACAGCCCGAAAGAATATTGACGGAGAGATAACACTCAAAGAAGCAAAACAGCTTATTGACAGATACTATCAGTCGAAACAGACCCGTCTGGAAATAGCAGAAGGCAGAACAGAAGAGGCCGACAAGGTTTCAGCACGAATCGCCGAACTGCTGTCCGAGAAAACCTTCAGCATGACACCCGGTCAGCTGATTTCGATACATCGTCATCTCTTTGAGGGTATCTATAAGTTTGCCGGCCGAATCCGTGATTACAACATCACCAAAAGGGAATGGGTGCTGAGAGGCGAAACCGTTTTCTACTCCAGCTATGTGAACATCAGCGAGAACCTCGATTATGATATTCGGCAGGAACGGGAGTTCAGCTACGCCAACATAGGAGTGGATGAAGCAATCCGTCATATCACCCGATTCTGTTCCAACTTATGGCAGATACATGCGTTTGGCGAAGGTAATACCCGTTCCACTGCAGTGTTTATGATCAAATACCTGCAAACATTGGGATTTAAGGTGACCAATGATGTATTTGCGCATAACTCCTGGTACTTCCGGAATGCGCTGGTGAGAGCCAACTATAATGATATTGCAAACGGAATAACGGAAACAACCGTTTTTTTGGAACGCTTCTTCCGTAATATGCTTCTTGGAGAAAAACATGCTCTGAGAAACCGTGAGATGCATCTCGATTGGAATGGAGACAGCGATATCCAAAGTGCAAAAACAGAAGTTCAAAGTGCAAATCAACCCTCTGCACTGCCTCCAAAGTGCAAAAATTGCACTTTGGAAGAAATGGCAATCATAAAACTGATCATACAGAATCCGAACTTAACCCAAAAGGAAATGGCGGCGGAGATCGGCAGATCGGAACGGACCGTGAAATCCATTACCGTGCGACTGACTGAAAAGGGAATTATTACCCGGACCGGCGGAAAACGGAACGGACATTGGGAAATAAACAGCGACGAATAACTCTTAGACCATACTCAATATGAACGACAATAAAAAACAACGCATCGTATGGCACGATGATAATATCATAAAGCAACATATCAGCTATGCAGTGGGATGCATGATGGGACGCTACCGTCTGGACAAGCCGGGACTCCATATTGCCCATCCGGAACCCACCGCCGAAGAGATCGCTCCATATACTTATAAGGATAAGGTGTTTGCCATAGACGATGACGGCATTATGCCATTGATGAACAGCGATTGTGGCTTTAGCGACAATGCTCCTTTGCGTATGGCGGACTTTGTACGCATCGCATTCGGCGAAGACACTCAGGTAGAGAATCTGAATTACATCGAAAAATGTTTAGGAAAGCCTCTGGAACAGTATTTTGTGAAGGACTTCTGGAAAGACCATAAGAAGATGTATCAGAACCGCCCTATTTACTGGCTGTTCGCATCCAAGAAAGGAGCCTTTCAGGTAATTGCCTACATGCACCGCATGAATGCCTACACCGTGGAACGTATCAGAGCCAAATATCTCCTGCCCTTCATAGAACATCTGGAGCAGGAAATCAAAAAACTCGATATGCGTCAGGCAGAACTGACAACCAAAGAGAGCAAACAGCTTCAGACTCTCCAGAAACAGCTTGACGAATGCCGGGAATATCACGAACGATTACAGGTTGTAGCCGAACAGGCTATCAGCTTCGATCTCGATGATGGTGTGGTAGTCAATTATGCCAAGTTTGGGGATGTATTAGCAAAACTAAAATAAAAAGTATCATGGATAAGCAGCAAATTTCAAATCTTTTACATATACAACAAGCTAGTCGAGAAAATCGACTGGTCATATTTGTTGGTGCCGGAGTTTCCAGAAACTCCGGAATTCCGACATGGAATGAACTCATAGAATCAATGAAATCTGAACTTTCAGGAAAGCTATCCAATGATATGGATGCCCTAAAAGTCTCTCAGTTATACAAAGATTCTCGAGGACACAAAGAGTATATGGATAAAATTAAAGAAACTTTACTTTACAACAAAGCTGTACCTAATCATTTACACACAAGTATTTTGTCGCTTAATCCATGCCATATAATAACCACTAACTATGATGATCTTATTGAACAAGAGCTTAATAATCAATTTTTGCAATATGATATTGTAAGAGAAGATAAAGATATACCACAAATTGCATATCCTAATGTTCTTGTTAAAATGCATGGAGATTACATAACTGATAATATCGTTCTTACCGAAACAGATTATTATAATTACTCAAAAAACTTCCCCCTTACACGTGCATTCGTACAAGCTATATTTGCAAGCAAACTTGTGCTATTTGTTGGTTTTTCATTTGCAGATTTAAATCTTAAAATGATTTTAAATGAGTTACAAAATATTTTGTCTGAAAATATGCAAAGAGCCTATTTGCTCTCATGTGAAGAACCTGATTTTGTAACCAAACAATACTTTGAAAAGAAAGGAATCAATATTCTTTATTTCAATGAAAAAGATATTGATAAAATTAAAGGAGAAGGATATAAATCGAACAATTTAAACGGGATAGGTCTATTAACAGACAAAATACTCTTTGCAATCAACAATTATAGTGCAATTTCTAAAAAAGAACTGGCTGAGTACCTTTACTCCCAAATTACATCCTATAGTCAAGAACTACGCTCCTTTGGGGAGGGATTGATCTATTTTTTCCCTGATTATAGAAATATACATTGGTTCACAAATTCAAGAGGTTTACAAACAAGCCTTTCATATTTCAGAAATTTAGCAAAAGAACTTGATACAAACTCGAAGAAACGACATTTTTTAGCAAATCATAGTTCTATTGATTTAAAAATTCTATTACAAACAGCATGGTATAATTGCTTGAAAGAAATTGATGGTTTGCAAATTCTTGATAATAAATTCTATTCTAATATAAATTATTATATTCCAGAAACAGCAATAGATTTGATCTATAAATTTGATTATCCCAAAACATGTGATAGAATAAAATTGTTACGCGGTAAAGCTATTCAATATACTGTAGATGATTTAGAATTACCATTTACACTGTATTTATTAGGTGAATACTGGGAAGCATATCAAATATATTCAAAACTATTACCACTATATTGGAGTCGTCAAAAATATATTTTATACTTCATATGCAGATATAATATTTGGGCAATTCAAAACGGTATTAAATCAGAGAAAGCATTTGATCGAAGTTTTAATGCTGAAAAAGAACTTGAATTAGCATATATGTATGAACTAGAAGATATATTGAATAAACTACCCTTAAATAGAGAAATTAAAAAAATCTTTCAGGATTTAATCTCCTATAAATATATTGGTAATCACCTTATAAAAACAGAAGATTTAAAACAAAAAATATTCAAACAGAGAAAATCAGCAGAAAAAGGAGGATGGTCCTTAAATAGTAACATTGTAATACTAATATCTTTATATCAACGTGAAAGCATTTTTTCATGGGCAAATTACATTATTTGCGATAATAGTATGTATTATAAATCCATTTGCTACAATACTGCATTTGGAATATTGAATAGTTTTGCAACTCCTGTAAATAACAAATTTAATGAAAACTTTGACTTTACAAAAATAAAATCTCTAGATAGTTTTATGTTAAGATTGCTAATATTTAACATAGAAACTCATCAACTTATTTCAATTCTTAATGATTATGATATAATAACTTTGGTATATGATAACTCCGGTATCGTATACATTAACACATGCTTAGAGAATATTAGCGAATACCAATATTCATTTAATGACGATGCGTTATTTTACAATCCATTAAGTAATCTTTTAATATTAATCTCTATTTCCCAGACAAACAAAATCAATGTTAAAAATCTTCATAAAGTAATGCTAAAGTATTGGAATTTCTCATGTCAAATAGGATATCAAACAATAAATCTACTTATTAAACAATATCCTCCAAATGAAGAAATAGCTAAAGGACTTATTAGTTGTATATTATATAACTCTTTTGAACCTAATTTTTATATTGAAGGATTACTTCTACTAATTAAGAAGCTAAAAGCAAAAGCAATAGAATTTACAGATATACGTATAAATGAAATAAATCAAAAAAACAAAACGACTGTACTATCATTACTCTATCCAATTATACCCATATCACTAAAAGAAATTATACAAAAAAAATGTTTAGATAATATTGACAATTTCTTCAACTATATACATTTTATATATTACAATAACATAGATAATTATTCTACGGAACGATTTAATGAGTTACTAAAACAAGAAGGAAATAAAATAAATCAGCATCACTGTTTTATTTTAGCAAAGATAAGAGAGAATGAGGATTTTTACAAATTACATAGTTTTATAGATAGTCTATCTAGAGAAAACGATTGTATGCAATTCTTTCTCTCGCCAAACCAATATTCATCACCCGAAAAAGTTGAAATTGATTGGATTTTAAAATTCAGTAATAACGAAAGAGAAAGTTTCTTTAAGAAAGATATATATAGAAAAAAACTAAAAGAATACCTTCAAACAAAGGATTTAAGTAAAAAATCCCGTAATGATCTCATTGAATTCCTTTAATAAGGAAAATGACAAAATTCTATCAAAAAAATCTCATGGTACAAAAACGAATATACAGCTACTTTGAACGTAACCCGCTGCTTCATGTGCTTTTCATCTTTGACCAGATGAACATCATTCAGACAGAATTGGAGGAGGCGCAAGAGTGGGATGCCGAATATATATACAAGGTTTTTGACGGAGCATGGTTCAATACCAAATATGCCATCGAAAACAACTGGAAGGGTAAACGGGTGGTATTACTCTTCCCGCAAGGAACTTATCCCAACACTGAGGCAGAACAACTCCGCTTCCCTCTGTTGGACATGCTAAAAGCCAATATGGAATACAAGGAAGATGATTACGCCTCTTTTATGCAGCAATACAATCTGCCGGAAAAATTCCGTACCTTTATCAAAAAAAATATCGGAGAGATCATGACTTCCCGAATCAGCAATATCCTGAACGGACGTATCGACAAGAATACATTCAGTGAGGACCTGGTATGCCGCGCTTTCATTTCCAACTATCTGGGAGAGAAAAAGCTATTGGAATGGGACACAATCATGGTCAAGATGATTATACTGGACAGTGCTTCTGAAGAGAAGAAACGTACAGACTTCTGGCATAAACTCTCCAGAAATGTAGATGCCAACAAGGCGGTAAACGAGAAACTGACCAAACTGTTCGGCATCGGTTTCAACGCAAATGCTGCACAAAGAATGAGAAGTGTGGCCGAATGCCTGAAGTATAATAGCATCACCCAATTGTTGGACGCAGCTTCGGGAGATACCTACAAACAATACAAAATCTGCAACTCGGTCATTCTGGATCAAATAAACAAGATCTATGAATTCGGAACACATGACCGGCTGCTGAGCCCGAAATTCATTCAGGCCATGAATGAACTGGGGGCTGATATCAAAGAGGAGGAAATCATCAATATCTATGGTATAGATGCCAATTACTTCTATCTTACAGAAGCTCTCTGCTGGCCTATTCTCAAAGAGATCGTTGAACAGAACCTGATAACAGAACCGGAGGAGGTAAGTAACCGGATGCGGGAACTTTCTCTGAAACTGGCTGCAGACAGTGATATTCAGGTTGCACTACAGTTCATAGAGCAGGCTGCCTTGTATTATACACAAGCGCGCAGTTTGGGAACCTTGAAACTGAACAGCACAAAAGCATACGTGGACAAATATACTCAGGAGTTTTATCTGGTAGATACGTACTACCGCAGAACACTGGAAGCTTATCACGAACTGATTACCAAGGAAAATCCAATAGAGCAAACTCTAAACAAAGCCAAACGACAGCTGGATCTGGAATATGCACAGATTACCAATGTACTGAATCTGGAATGGCTGACCTGTGTCACCGAAAAAGAAGGCTTCTTCCAGGAAACCGGATTAAAGAATCAGGAGGCTCTTTATGCCAACGAGGCTGATCCCAACATCAAGCAGGTGTTCATTATCAGTGACGCACTACGGTATGAGGTGGCTGCCGAACTGATGCAGGAACTGGGCAAAGAGAAACATATTGCCACACTGGAAGCTTATCAGGCCATGCTCCCGACAGAAACCAAATTCTGCAAACCCGCTCTCCTGCCCCATCATAGCTTGGAACTTACGGGTACAGAAATGACCGTTGACGGTATGGCACTGATGACAACAGACCAGAGAACGGCACACCTGAACAAATACCGTGAAGGCAGTGTCTGCGTCCGTTATGAGGAGGTAATGAACGGCGACCAGACCACCATGCGCGAGCTTTTCAAACGACCTTTGGTGTATATCTTTCATGACACCATAGATGAAGCCAGTCATTCGCAAAGTCCTTTCGAAGTAATCAGCGCCTGCCGCAAAGCCATAGGACAACTGGCTGTATTGATAAAACGATTGCATGCAACATGGAATGTGAACAATGTAATCCTTACAACGGACCATGGATTCCTTTATAACGACATTAAATTTGAAGATAAGGACAAACATAGTATCACCGAGACTTGTCTTGAGAAAAAGACAAGATATTACCTGACAGAAAGCAGTGAGGGTGTCGAAGGAGTGGTTAAATTCCCATTGAACAAGGTTTCTGCTATAAAGAGCGCAACGTCTGTATTTGTGGCCGTTCCTGTCGGAACAAACCGATTGGCGGCACCCGGAGGCTACAACTTTGCACATGGCGGGGCCTCACTTCAGGAAATGATCATCCCGGTAATCAAAAGCCAGGCAAAACGTACGGACAAGACCGAAAAGGTAGGTGTGGCTCTGGTGAGTCATAACCTGAATATGGTGAGCAGCCGACTGAAATTCCAACTTATCCAGTCCGAAGCTGTCAGCATGACGGTTATGGAGCGCAAAATCATTTGCTGCATCTATCATGGAGATGATCCGGTGACCCAGACGAAAGAACTGACACTGAACAGCACGGATGCGGTAAACCTGAACAACCGTATCTACGAAGTGACACTGAACCTGAATAAATCGGTCAGCGCCAGCATGCTGCAACTTCGCGTTTATGACGCAAATGACAAACTGAATCCACTCATCCGTGAAACCGTGAAGAATAATACAATGATAGAACAAGACTTTTAAGGAGGATCATATATGGATTTACAACAAAAAGTAATGGACGCCTTCATCGGCAAGGTGGTCAGAAAAGATCTGGCTTTTCTGGTCAAAGGAGGGTTGCCTGTACCGACATACGTGTTGGAATATCTTTTGGGACAATATTGCGCGAGTGATGATGAGGAGATTATCAACGAGGGACTGGAAAAGGTAAAGCAGGTAATCCAGAACAATTACGTGCACCGTGCAGAGGCCGAGTCGGTTAAAGGCATCATCCGAGAACATGGCAAACATCGTATCATCGACAAGGTAACTGTTGTACTTAATGAAAAGAATGATGAGTATCAGGCCACATTTGCCAATCTTGGACTGTCGGGGGTTCCCATTGGAACAGACTATGTACGCAAGAATCCCAAACTGCTTAGTGGCAATGGAGTGTGGTGTATTGTTACCATTGGTTATATTAGTGGAGAAGATGTAAAGGTCAGATGGGAAATCCAAACCTTAAAGCCCATCCAGATATCAAATATCGACCTTCAGGAATATATTGAGCAACGCCAGAAGTTTACAACTGAAGAATGGATTGACTTTCTGATGCACACAGTGGGACTGAACCCGGAAACGATGAACCGACGGGAGAAATTCATCACGTTGGCTCGTCTTCTGCCTCACGTTGAAAACAACTTCAACTTTATGGAGCTTGGCCCGAAAGGAACCGGTAAATCCCATGTATTTCAGGAACTGTCGCCATATGGTGTCCTGGTTTCGGGTGGCGATGTGACCAGTGCCCGCCTTTTTGTCAAAATGTCGGGCAAGAGAGAAGAACTGGGGCTCGTAGGATATTGGGATGTCGTGGCCTGGGATGAATTTGAACAGCAGAAAGGAAGATCCGTGGATGCCGTACTCATAGACACCATGCAGAACTATCTGGCCAACAAGTCGTTCAACCGCGGTAAGGGCACTCATGAGGCCAGTGCCTCGATGGTATTTGTAGGAAATACCAAACATACGGTTCCGTATATGCTGAAGAATACACACCTGTTTGAATCCATTCCTACATCTTTCATTAAAGGTGCCTTTCTGGATCGTATCCATCTGTATAATCCGGGGTGGGAAATCAAGATGCTGAAAAAAGACAGTTTCTCAAAAGGTTATGGCCTCATCACGGATTATATTGCAGCCGTGCTTCATGCCATGCGTAATGACGACCGTACGGCTATACTGAAAGAGTATGCCAAATTTGACGGTTCTTTATCTGAACGTGACCATCTGGCTATTCGCAAGACCTTCTCCGGCATGATCAAACTGATTTATCCGAATGGGATAATGACGGATCAGGAGGCATACGAACTGATTGATTTTGCAGCAGAAAGCAGAAAGCGCGTTAAAGACCAACTTTATGTGATTGACGAAACATTCAAGGCTGAGCCTGCAAGATTCAAATACATTAATCTGAAGACTGGTGTAGAAATCAATGTGGAAACACTGGAGAGAGTAAGCAACCAGATTACATCTCCGGTATGTTTTGACTCTAACGAAACTGACGAAAATCAGACAGAAGCTGACACTCAAGCCGTAAAAGAAGAAGCAAATAGTTACGGACAAGAAGATGCTGTTTCAAGTAATGCGAAAGGAAAACGTCCACGCATCCCTCTTCTGCAAGAAAAAAGCATGACTTTCAGAATGGGACAAACCGGTGTGAGCTATGAGAAATTATTTGCTCCTTACATAGCAGAGGCCAAAGTAATTACCGTGGAAGATCCGTATATCCGGGCACCCTGGCAAATCAAGAACTTCATGGAGTTTGCACTGATGCTCATCAACACCCGACCGGTAGATGATTTGAAACTTAATCTGGTTACCAATGAAGAAGAAGATAAGATTCCTGAATTAATTGATAAGCTTGATGACATAAAGGATGACCTGGCTTCATACGGCATTGAGTTTGAATACAAGTTCCGGGACTTCCACGACAGATGTATCAAAACAGATACGGGATGGACCATTACCTTAGGGCGAGGTTTGGATATCTTTGAGAAATACAATACTTACTCCATTGCCTCATCAAGACAGGACATGCGTAAATGCAAAGAGTTTACGGCCACATTTATGAAAACAAAATAATGTATAAGGAAATATCCATTATAAAAAAAACAGAATCTTATGAGCTACACCTATAAATACCCAAGACCGGCAGTCACCACGGACTGCGTGGTCTTTACCAAAGAAGAGGAACCGAAAGTGCTGCTGATCCAACGAGGGAACGAACCCTACAAGGGCTGTTGGGCTTTTCCGGGAGGTTTCATGAATATGGAAGAAACGGCCGAAGAATGTGCGGTCCGGGAACTGAAAGAAGAAACAGGACTCACCGTAAACCAGATCCAACAGATCGGTGCCTACTCAAAGGTGGACCGTGACCCTCGGGGGCGAACCGTCTCCATCGCTTATCTGGCCATCGTTGATGCCCCTACAGCCGTAGCGGGAATGGATGACGCCGCTAAAGCCGCATGGTTCCCGTTGGCCTCACTACCCGATCTGGCCTTCGACCATCAGGATATTATGGCGGATGCCATCGCGCTTTTCAACAAATACACTTTGTAATTTTTTAACCCGCTTTTCTATTGATTGGAAACAAATTGGCATATCTTTGTATACGCTTAATCAAATAATCAAAATCCTAACCAATATGAAAACACTGAAAACATGGACCGTGGCAGCACTTTGCTGCATTGCTACCAACACTTTCGGACAATCACCCTCTTATTCTACCCAAGCCATTACCAAGGATCTGGAATACTTCAAGGACTGGACCGCATCACAACTGGCTGACGGTTTCAAGAACAAACAGCTGAAACTCTTTCACAGTCCGCTGATGCGCCAACTGGCCGAGCAACTGAAGAACGGCACTTATGAATCACAATACCTGCTCAACAGTTACTCCCCCATCCCGTCAAACAAGATTCTGGAAGAGAAACTGAAACTTTACAACGGATACAGCCGTTATGAGAACATCACCGGTGTGTATCTGGAAAAAGGTGAGAATGTGGTGCTGGTGGGCGATCTGCACGGACGCAAGGTGAGTCTGCTCATTGCGGACTGGATGCGCCAGCCGACTCCCGGATATGAACCGACCAAAGACCCTCAAGGCTGGGGACTGAAAAGACAGGAATACCGCCTGCACGAGGGAGTCAACGTAATCAACGTGGAGAAAGCGGGAAATGTGTATATCGACTATTTTGCGGATGATCCGGAAACCGCGCCGGCCATCACCATCCATTTCGTAACCGGAAAGGCCAACGGATATTTTGATGCCGAGAAGCAAACCAATGAGGACTGGAAGCATCTGCTGGATCATGCCGTAAGTCCGGTGATGGATGTCAAGACACGCTACATGCAACTGGCTTATCCGGTGGAATTCCTGAAAAAGTTCCGCTATGAAGAAGGAAAGGAACTGGCTCAGGCCTACGACAAGATCATGGAGCAGCAGTACACATTCAACGGAGCCATCAAATACAACCGTATTCCACCGAAGCGCATTCTGGCGCGCGTGAACTTCAATTACTTTATGTTCCGCGACGGCGACGGAGTGGCTTTCCTCGGTAATGAGGATACCATGAAATCGGCCCTCGGTCCGAATATTTACAGCGACTGGGGCGTGAACCACGAAATCGGTCATGTGATGCAGATGAGTCCGCAACTGACGTGGGGCGGAATGACCGAGGTGAGCAACAATCTCTTCACCATGTATGTGGCCCGCAAGGCCGGACAGCCCAGCCGACTGAGCAAGAGCAAGAACTACGAAAAGGCACGCGAAATATTCATTGATGCCAAGGAAAAGCCGTTCATCATGAGCGCTGGCGGTCCGTTTGAGAAACTGGTTCCTTTCTGGCAACTGTATCTGTATGCCGAAGAAAAGGGATATCCCGATTTCTATGCCGATCTGATGGAACACATGCGCAACCATCCGGACAAAGGAAAGGGCAATGCTTCCATCAACAATATGTATGAGTTCATCAAGGTTTCGTGTGACCTGCTTCAGACAGACCTGACAGACTTCTTTGAGAAATGGGGATTCTTCGTACCCGGTACCTACGACATCGGCGACTATGCCAATTATCATTTTGTAGTTACCGACAAGATGGTGCAGGAAACCAAAGACTACATCGCCGGAAAGAAATACCAGAAGCCGGCCAAGGATATCACTCTGCTGACTGATTAATCAAAAACTAAGAGGGAATGTCAGAAACTAAAACGACTACCCCTCAAAGCTACAGACTGTAACTGTAATATTGAAAAGGGCCGTATCAAACTCTATATTGAGTAATGATAAGGCCCTTTCTTTTGTCTTCTTTTATTTTCTTACTTCTGCGGCATCGGGATAAGGAGCTATTTCAGCCGCCTTGATCACAGCTCCGTTGGCTGTCTGGCGCAATCCTAAAACCAGAACATTCTTCTGATCCTCTCCAAAGTTCAACCAACACTCGGGCAGATAGAACTCCCGCTGCGGTCCGGCTTCCCAATGGCGACCGATATTATACCCGTTCAGCCACATGAAGCCATTACCGGATGCGTTGATGCTCATCATCCAGGGAATCCAGACAGACGGGTCCTGACGGGGCAGACTAAATTCAATTCTATACCAGGTCAGCAATCCGTCCTGTGTAGCCTTCGGCTGTATTCCGTTCCCTTTACGGAGTATTTCCACCTTGGGGTCAAGGGGAATAACTTTCCAGTCCTTATCTTCAAACTGAGGCAGAATCCAGCCTTCTGTCACACCGGCTGCATCCGCGGCATATTCCCATTCCAGCGGATGAGAGAGAGCCGTTTCCGAAACGGACAGACCGGCCTCGCGGATTCCAGAAAGTTCTTCCATAGGCACATATCCGTGTGCATGTCCCAGATTCTCATAAACGACCAGAATCTCATTCTCTCCTTCCCGTAAGGTACCGGAAACATCAAAGCGATTGTCATATTCATCCGGACGTATGCGCTCAAAGCAGTTTCGGGTGGTCCATGTCTGGGCATCAGCCTTATCGGGGAACAGACGAGTGACATTCTTTCCATTTACCTGCACGGACACAATATCTCTCGTAAACATATTGAACAAGAGATACCTTTCATGCTCAACCTGCTGTCTGTTCAAATGCACCTTGGCCCGATACAGACTGTATCGGAAATCATTCACCTGTAAATCGGACAGAGATACCAGACGCGGCAACGGTATCCATTGTGCCTGCTCCACAGCATCTTCTTTTCTTTTGACGGATGTAATGCGGATCGGTTGCGGCAAACGGGAGGGTCGTTTGATGTCCGGCTGCTTTTCAGGCCACCACGTACCAGCTTTTGCTTTCTTCCCTGCCGGTATAACCAGAACTTTCGTATCCAACGGACCTAACTCGTAATTCACGGTTATGGGTTCCATAATCAAGGAATCTCCATGCAGGTTGGCATTTACCTGCATCAGGACTTTATTGCCGTTCTGGTCGATGTTATACATGGCTTCTTGGGGCAACTTGATTTTTCCGGGTAAAAGAGTCGCGCTACCCTTACAGCTCTTACCGGCATCCGTATTGTGCAGAAAAACAAACTGCGTTCCGTCCTGCGCTACCCGCACTCCTCCGAAAACACTTTTGGGAACACCTTCAATCTCACAAGGACCGCCTGCCGACCGGGTCAATTCATGTTCATATTTCCGGATAAAATCCCCGATTCCCTTGGCAGCCAGATATTTCTCACCGACGGCTCCATTCTCGTGAATCGCAGCATTATAATCATAGGATGTAGTCATACCCCGGGCTCCCCAACCGGCAAAGTGGGTCCCTCCGGCAAACATATAGTAATTGATTCCCGTACATCCTCCCAGAATACTCATCAGACCAATGGCCTTGAAATGGCGGGCATCCGAATAGTGTTCTTCGCTCAACGTACCGGTAACCAGAGAAAACCAGCCGCCCTGCAATTCTGTCACAAAACCGGGAGCGTCCGGCTGGCTGCCTTTCAAGGAAACCATCCGATGGGCACAGCTCGGTGCATCCGACTGACCGACATAATAATTGTCGCAATCAAACACCTGAGAAAGTTCCTGATCATTACTGCCCCGACATTCCCCGGTCAGGCATGTGAAAACGGGTATGTCGAAGCCATTCCGACGTACAGAACGATAGAGTTCCTTCAAGAAATAGGATTTGTTTTCACATCCATGAGCGTTATACTCGTTCTCAATCTGAATCAGTATGATGCCTTTCTCTCCTTTCGGTTTTCTGGTAAGCTGTTCTCCGGCCAATGCCCGACAGACCGCATCAAACCAATGGACGCACCAACGCACATGAACAGGGTCTGCACTGCGCAGCCAGAATCCCGGATAGTTCTGAGGGCGGAACTTGGCCAGCCAACGAGGATATGCCCCTCCCGAAAACTCGGCACAAATGAATGGTCCCGGACGGACTATCGTATAAAAACCGAATTCCTCCTGAGCCATTTTCAACCAACGCTTCAAATCCGAAAAATCGAACTTTGTCGTGTCCGACAAGTCTGACGGCATCTCCCGTTCGTGCCAGTTCCAGGGGACATAAGTCTCCACGGTATTGAAACCTGCTTCCTTTATCTTTTGGAAACGATCACGCCACAAATCCTCTGGACAACGGAAATAGTGAAAGGCCGCACTGTAAATAAAAACATCCTGACCGTCCAGTGTCATACAGGCACCATCATAGCGGATACGCTCCGGATGCTGAAACTCTTTCTTTACTGTTCCGCCCGCAGCCAACAAAGGGAAACAACAGAACAGACAGAGTAAAAACCAGATATTCTTTCTCATCATGTTACAGTTATAATCCATAAAACTTATCTAATCCATAAATACAGAATCAGCGCCGATCAACATGATAATAAACCGATTGACCGGCCTTGACCAACACTTTATCCTTCCAATACAAATGGGCATTTTCACCCAGCGGACGCACAGCTTCCTGCGCATTCTCCGCAAAGACGGTGACTGTCGCATCAAAACGAGTCGGATTGGTTATTTTCAAAACCAACTTCCTGGCATTTTGTTTGACAACAGAGGCTTCCACATGATCAAAAACAAACAGACTGGCCCGGTCGGTACGTACATAAATCCCGGGAATCTCCAAAGCCATCAGTGCTCCGTTCGTTTCATTCCATCCGGTCTTGCCTCCATCTCCACGGGAACCGCGACTGTCGGCATCACAGTAAGTCAGTCTTTCCGTAATTTTCCCATTGGGCTGTATTCCTTCAGCATGGGCATGAATGACATCGCGAAGCAATTCGGCATATTCAGTGCGACCAGTTGAACGGAAGAGCTTGAACAAAGCATCACCGGATTGCGTACAGAATCCGGGAGCACCATGTTTATTCTGGGTACTGGCCCACACCGCACCGGTCAGATTGGCTCCCAACCGGGCCAAAGGTGTCTCCGAAGGCAACTGATACGGGAAGGATACAACCCATGTAGCACATAAATGAGCCAGATCTGCAGCCTGCTCCAGATACGTCTCCCGTCCGGTTACTTCGTACAACGTCATCAGTGAAGTAAGCAGGGCCACCGCCGTTTCGGAATCGGCATTCTGCAAAATGTCGCCGCAACCGCCCGAAGTAAAACCAACCAACGCAAACTGCCCATAATAACCCGCCGCAGCCTGACAAGCAGTTTCCAGATATGCGGGACAATCGAAATAACCGGCCGCCAATGCCAGTCCGGCAACCGCCATCGCACCGCTGGTCGTATTATAAACGGCCACATCGCCGGACTCTACATCCAGATAGTTGCCCCAGGTACCTTCTTTCTGCCAGGTACGGACAAAAGCATCAGCCAACAAACGGACCTGCTTCTCCCAATCCGGATCAATCAAACCGGACTTGCCTTGCCCTTTCAACAACAGGAATTGCTTGACCATCCAGTACAAGACATCTCCGTTCTTGCGGGTCAGTCCGATGCCCGGATTCAATCGGGCACCATCCCGATAGAGCACTTTCCCGTCCGAACCCAACACATCATAATAATACCCGCTCTTGCCTTTTGCCCGCGGCAAACCGAAATCAAAGGTATGCTTCACACGCTGAAAATACAGTTCATCGCCCAAGGCCAACATCGGATAGGTATTGATCAGACCTCCAATCCAGCCATAAGAAAGCCAATCGGCATTCTCTGGACAATAATAAGCCCCATGCTCGCCCTGATAATATCGCTCATCAATATTTTTCACCATGCGCTCCCACACTTCGCTCATCGGCATCAGATTCCGGGGCGCTTCATTACGGGTGTGAAATTTGCGGAATTTCATAAACTGTGCCAACAGTTCGGGCACACGGTTACAGGGGAATGTGATTTCTGTAACCCGAATCACAATCTGGTCTCCTGGCTGTACCGCGATTCCCCGGTCCGGACTTTTGCTGAAACCGATAAATTCCGGTTTCCGTTCACGCACTCCCGGAGCTCCGATCACAAACGACGCCACACTTCTGTCGGGAGTTTCCTCCACGATCAAGGCATGATCCAAGATACGGTCTTTCCACGAAATCCCCTGATCCGTCAGCAGAATGGTTGCCGATTTCCGGGCCCGTTCCAGAAACAGCATGGCGGGAGTAGACACATTGCTGACGTTTACTTCCAGACGCGAAGCAGCGCCAAACTCCGGAGAAAGCTGAGGAATAGGATTCGAAGTCAGTGCCAGATCCTTATGACCGAAGTCAGTCTTGTCGAGTCCGGTGGCATAATCACGAAAAACAATGCGCTGACGGTTGCCGTTATAGACAGAAGCCGGCAACAACACATAATTGTCGCTCGTCCAGCCATAACGGTCAAAAGCCACGGCAACACCGGCATCCGTCATCGCCTTTCTGGCCGTAAACCGGAACGTGTATGCCGTCGTGCTGTCTGTTGTTGTCTTTTCGGTCTGAACCGTCCATGCAGAAGTGTCGTTTATCTCTTGACACCGTTCCAATGCAGCCTCACGGTAATGACATTCCAGCAAACGGATGGGATGATCCTGCTTCGGCTCTTCCGGCAACCAGGAATTCTGTGCGGCTCCGCCTTGGCTGAAAAGCCCCAAGAATATCCAAATACATTTTTTATAATCGATTCTCATCTTCCTTTACATTTGGTTTACGGTTTATGAAGTTCGTACGATTTAACCTTCCTGCCCTGATCCATCTGATACAGAATCCAGCCATCGGCATTTTCTTTCCGTTCCAAACGCCAGCTCAAGGCCGGGTTCTGCAACAGTTTCCGAATATAGGTAGGGAAAGCATTTGCCCGTCGGGCCTCCTCCCAGGTGCGTATAACGTGGAAGATGCCATATTTCTGAGGACAGCTTTCCACATCCCGCTGTCCGATCTTCAAGGCATACGTACAGCCGTAACCCACCGCGGTTGCTTCGATATGTTCAAAGTCTTCTACGGTTGATTGGGCCGTAATGGGGAAATTGGCCCCAAAAGACGACGGGAAGAAGTTGGCATACGTAACATCCCGAAGATCCTTGCCCTGGCTTGTCGTGCTGCCCCACACTCTTTTCTTCACATCATAAATATTCAGGCCTCCGCCAACATTCCAGGTACTCTGATAATGCCAGGAACCCTCCGACAGCGTTGCTCCTGTGAAACGGATATCGGGCAATCCGTATTTACGGGCCTGAGCAAACATATTGCGGAAGAAACGCTTCACAGAATAGCTTCCGAAACCTGTGTGGAAGAAAAACTCCTGTCCGTCGTAATCAAACATGCCAAGACCGCAATTCTTGCAAATATCCGCATAATGACGGGCCAGTTCGTCCTGCAACTCCAGATTCGGAACCAACCCGGCATAAGCACCGCCCACCGTAGGTTGCAGCTTGTCCACAGCCTCCCCTTTGGCATGTGCCGCCGGTGTGGTATTCCAATATCCACGGGTCACCTTCAGCAAACGATACGGCCTTTCTTTGGATACTCCCAAATAATGAATCAGCTCCTTTCCGATCTTCACCATATTCAGTTCCCGACTATGGCCTTCCCAACAGGCAATCTCTTCCAAATAAGTCGGGTCGTCAATATAAATCAGAGTATCGGTTGCATTGATATCTTCCGTCAGGTAACGGCGGTGCAAGATGCAGATGCTGTCCGAAGGTATCGGACTGCAATCCTTCGTGCCCGGAGCCATGGAATTGGAAATGGAAGTACGTCCCAGAATCAGACCGTCACGGGCCAGAAGGTCGGCATATTCACGGGTAGACAGGTCACGGTCGGTAAAATGATAACGTTTCTGCTCATGATTCGGTCCGTCAATATATCCTCCGTTTCCCCGATCGGCATGCAAGAACGGCTGATCATAGGTGTGAATCACTTTCAGCCCCATCTGTTTGGCATAAGAAGCCATGCTGTCCATCAGTCCTCCATAAGTCCAGAGATCCGGCATAAAGCTGGACGGGTCCTTAACCCACTTGCCCTGAAACATCGGATGAGGCAAGTTCTCGTTGACTACAATATTCTGAATCACATCCAGCAAGGCCACACTGTCGGGACTGCCCCACAAGGCAATGGAAGAACCGATAAAATCCACTCCGGGCACATCCTGCCGCATCATGTGGTTGGGCTCGTTATTCTGGAATATCGGATTTCCTTCGGGAGAGTAAATCATCTTGCCTTTCCGGCGGTCGCGGGCATGATAACGGATCTGGATGCGCCCGTTGCAATCCACAAAGGCGGTATTGCCATAAAGAATCCGAAAATAAGGTTCCTTACGATTATAGAAGGCCACATCGTTAATGCCATCACCTCCCATCGTGAACTGCTGCCCTTCGTGCAAGGTAACCGGAAGCGGGTGGTTGACTGGGTCGGGCGAATGGGCTATATATCCCGAAGGACCGGTTTCAGATGTGAAACGTGACTCCCCGCCGATTGTATTGTCGTCCAAGGAAAGGGCCCCGATGGCATAGCAGACAGCCTCCGACGTATCACGGGCCACTCCGATGATTTCTCCCAACAGATTCGTAATATTGGTATAATAGCTGCCCCATTGAATGCCGTCGATACCATTACGAGGCTCCAGGCTTTCCAGACTCAACTTGAAATATTTGTCCTTTTCCTCCAGTCTGACAGTTGCCACAGAACCGTTTTCATATTCCAACTGATATTTCCCTTTACTGTAACGGGCTTTCTGAGGATAATAATAACGCTTCAGTTCTTCGTCATAAAGAGAAAGCAATGGCGAAGGCTGGTCAGCCGGACTGAAATTACGGCTTTCACGTGTACGGTTCCACATACCGACAATATAGCCGCGCGAATCAACGTCGATACCAAAGAAATCCGTTTGAAACGATCTCTGAATACTTGGACTGCAACCGCACAAAGAAAGTCCAATCACGACAAAAGAAATTATTTTTTTCATAGCAATCATATATTACGTTACAACATAGCCCGACAAGGTCTGTCCGGCAAAAGATATCTAATAAAGGAAATTCTTTGGCTCACCCTGCAAGTGCAAAGCAGCTTTCTGTATCCCTTTCGTAAACCGTTGCGGTGCCGAAGGACAGACACCACCCACAAAGACTTCTACCGTTCCGGCATCCTCGTGGATATCTCCGGCCCGACCGACAAAAGCCAGTTCGCGCGGGGAAAGAACAAAAGATACTGTGCGCCGTTCTTTCGGTTCCAGTTTAATCTTTACAAACTTCTTCAAGGCACACAACGGGGCTTCTTCGGCCATCCCGCGATGAGATAGATACAGTTGCACCACTTCTTCGCCCGCCATCTTTCCGGTATTGACCACTTCGACACTGACTTTCACGGAATCACCCGTCTGTGCATCGGAAGGTACTTTCAGATGCTGATATTTAAATGTTGTATAGCTCAAACCATAACCGAAAGGATACAAGACATCACCTTCAAAATAACGGTAGGTACGCCCTTGCATCGAATAATCTTCAAACGGCGGCAAATCCTCATCCGAGCGATAGAAGGTCAAAGGCAAACGTCCGGAAGGATTATATCTTCCGAAAAGAATATCGGCCAAAGCGGTTCCCGTTGCCTGTCCGCCATACCAGGCCTGAATGACAACCGGCAGGTGTTCTGCTTCCCAGTTATAAGACACGGCACTGCCCGACATACAGACGAAGATCATAGGCTTATGCATTTTCTGCAATTCCTGCATGGCCTGCGTCTGCACCTTCGGCAGAGCTATGGTCGTACGGTCACCATCCCGAAAGCCTTCGATTCCATTGCCTCCGGCATCTCCCTGCTCACCTTCGAGTGTCGGCGAAATACCTCCGGCAAAGAGCACCAGATCAACATCCCGGCACTGCTCCATAAGGGAATCAATGCGGGTCTCATTTTTCCAGGTCGTGAAATCCGTCAACGGATCATATATCACCTCTACATTCGGTTCTGCACACAGTGCATCCAGCAAGGTCACATTGCGCGTTGGAAATCCGTTGTAATTACCTAACTGTGTTGTTTCATTATCCGCATTGGGTCCTACAAGCAAGATCTTATATTTCTTTCGGGAGGACAAAGGCAGAAGTTTTCTCTCGTTACGAAGAAGCACCATAGACTGACGGGCCAGCTCCAGCGCATGAGCTCCGTGTTCGGGAGCTTCGAGCAATGATTTCGGCTGGTTGGCATAAGGATTCTTATGCTGCGTATCGAAGAGGCCCAAACGATAACGCACCGTGAACAAGCGTTTGAGTGAAATGTCCAACTGGGCCTCGGTAATCAAACCTTTCTGAACAGCCTCAAGCAAATGATTGTAGGATTCTCCACACTCCAGATCCGTTCCATGCAGAACCGCATCGGCCACAGCCTCTGCCGGAGAAGAATGAGTCTGGTGACCGCCCCAGAAATCGTTGATTGCCCAGCAATCAGAAGTCACATAACCCTGAAAGCCCCAGTCAGTCAACAAGATTTTGCGCAGAAACAGGTTGCTGCCGCAACACGGTTGTCCGTTAAAGCGGTTATAAGCGCACATGACACCGGCCACATCTGCTTCGGTGACCAGACGATAAAAAGCAGGCAAATAAGTATCGAACAAATCGTGATAGGAAGCCTTGGCATCAAATTCATGGCGCAACCCTTCGGGACCGCTATGCACGGCAAAATGCTTGGCACAGGCCGCCACATTCAAATAGACCGAATCTTCGCCTTGCAGTCCACGCACCATCGCAATGCCCATTTCGGACGTCAGGACAGGATCTTCACCGTATGTTTCATGTCCTCTGCCCCAACGCGGATCACGGAAGATATTAATATTAGGAGTCCAGAAAGTCAGTCCCGTATATCGGTTCAGCGTTGTCCCTTTCTCAACTGCTATTTGATGCACCACACGTCCTTCTGTAGCGATCATCTCCGCCATACACTTTATGGCCGGCGGATTAAAGGTCGCTCCCAAAGCGATAGGCTGAGGAAAGACCGTTGTTTTCTCCGTGGAGCGAGCCACTCCATGCAGACATTCGTTCCACCAGTTGCAAGGCGGAACCTTCAAGCGCTCTATGCCTTTCGAAGTATGCATCATCTGCGAAACCTTTTCCTCCAGAGTCATGCGCGAAACCAAATCATTTACCCGCACCTCTATCGGTAACGAACCATCCAAGTAAGGAAACTGAGCCCAAACAGCAAAAGGAGCCAGACAAAAAAGAGTCAATAATGTTTTTCTATAGTTTTTCATAGGGCAAGTATAATAAGTTTTTCAAAAAAGAGAAGGTCACTCAACGACGGATTTTATTATAAATCTTCTTGTCGAATTTATAATAGCGGGCAGCACGATGAGCCACCCCCTGTTGCTTTTCGTCCAAAGGCACCACATATTCCATCATAACGATTTTTTTATGGAAATTGCGCACGTCGAACGTTTTGCCATAAACAAGTTCAAACAGCACGCGCAACTGTGCAGCCGTAAATTTACGGGGCAACAGCTCAAACAGTAAGGAAGGATTGAACTCCACATAGTGCCGAATGTATGTCAAAGCGTCACGAATGATCCGATTGTGGTCAAAAGCCAGTTTCTTCACATCTTTAAGCACAACCCAGGAAGCCCCATGCTCGTCCAGATTTTTATCCAACATCCGGTCAATTTTCACCAAGGACAAATAAGCGATGGTCACAATGCGGTCCACCTTTAATTGCATGGTTCGCTCCAGCCAAAGGACATCTTTGGGATTGCTCGTTCTGTCCTTGGAACCGAAAGCCTTAAATTGTACCAGATTCACACTTTTGAGACCGGTCAGTTCGAACAGAACGCGTTTTGCCGCCTCATCCAGATTTTCATCCATATAAATCAAACTTCCGGGCAGCTTCATGTCGTGATAAACCTCGCCGTTATATTCGCCGATACGATTGATGAGCAAAACCTTTAATTGCTTACCGTCAAAACCTATTACGACGCAGTCAACAGACAAATGATGATTGGCCAAAGGCCTTTTCTCCATGTTCTGCATATCGTTTCATTTTACATTCACACAAAAATAGAAACAATATCAGAGCGACACAAATCAAAGAATATGATATAAAGCATTAATTTTCACACATATACATATCATACATCTTACATTATGTATATCAGGACTTATCTTCTAAAATACAATATGTCCTCCATCTTTCGCGCAACAGCCAGACTTCATCAAGACCGGGAATCTTGTTTACGCTTTATAATCAATGCCTTTCTACAGATTTAAAAACAAGCCCCGGCAACAGACTTATTGTATTTTTCAGAGCATGATCCTTGGGAACTTATTGTTATTTTATTGGCTATAAAACAGAACATGTTAAAAAACAAAAATCATTAATTTGCACAAGCCCTTCAACAGACCTGCCGGGTTCAACTCCTCAAAACGAGCAGGTCTGCTGAAGGGCTTGATTCTCAAAGAATCTTTTCCTCACAAAACATGAGATTACTCATCAAACAATTCGTCCAGACTCGAAATCTTACGAAAATAAGGTTTATCGACCAACTCGTCCAAATCCAGATTCTGATTGATGGAATCCAGGCAGAGAAAATGGCGTTTTTCACCTGACGGATCATTCAGTTCTGCATAGATAAAATTATCCTCATGCGTCAGAGTACAGATTCCGGCAATGTTTTCTTCCCCGTCTTCATCAAACTTATCCAAACGGTAAATGCCCGAGCCGTCCTTGAATAGAATAGCCAGATCGGTTACCGCAACTTCCATCTCTTCCACTCGGATATTGTATTCCGGCAAACAGTCAATATCGACAAAGTCCTTGGCTGTACCCTCGTGATCGATATAATTGCGGTAATACCGCAACACATCATCTTTCCGGATCGGTTTCAGCGTCATCGGCTTCTCCCCTCCCAGCGACATCATGCTGAAAGTCAGTTCACGGATCGTGTACCGGTCATCCTCATACTCCAGATCCGTATAATCATAAGTCAAAGCAAACTCCGGCTGTTCCAGCTTCAACATATTATGATAATTGAAAGCCGGATGCATAATCACCGTATAACAGAAATCCTTATATCCCAAATCCTTGAAAAGGAGCTGATAACGTGTAAAACGGATTTTCCGGTTCTGATAGTCAATCTCTTTCCGATACAGATAATAACCCTCGACATTGTTCAACGGCCAGAACTCCCACACCACATTATCGGCATCTTCCTCGCAACGCCAAAAACGGGCCAGCCCCATCTCCATGGAAACAAATGCCAGATTGTACTGGCGGAGTCTTACCGGATTAAGCAAAGCAAAAATATGATTCAGCACATCATTGGTAATGAAAATGAGCAGGATACGATTCAGATATTTGTCACCGGTACGCTCCTCTTCCACCATTTGGCGCATCTCTTTCAAACAGAGCATCTCCCGATAGATGGTTGTCGCTCCGGAACGGTACTGATGTGCAATCTTCTGTAATATCCTATAAGCTTCCTGAAAATCACCGGCTATATCAGAAATATCCTGAGCCGTCTTATTCTTAAAGGTAGGAAGCAGACCGTAAGTGATGAGAAGCAGAATGCCGATGTTCATCTCTCCCTCCCGATTACATAAGTCATAGCGTTCACAAAGTTGCTGCACCTTCAGAGAAGGAGCCGGCACATCAAAATCTCCGGTATAAAGATAATGGAGCAACTGCGAAATGAATTCTTTGTTGACCTCGTGACTGGTCTTCTCAATATACTTCTTAAAAAAACAGGAAGTTGCCTCATACTGATAAAGCAGGCATTCCAAATTTTCTTCTTTCTGAGTATAGGTACGGTATAACTCGGAAAACTTACTGAAATAGGCATCGCACTGAAAGGTCTTGAAACGGCTGAAATGATTTCCTTTCAGATTATAACCAATAAAGTCCGACAACTCTTTCTCGGTGGAAAAAAACAGGCGCAGACGGAGGATACTGTTTAGTTTTTCTTTATCTGTCATAAATCATTTTTTATATCGTTCATTATCCATTTTTCATATTATAGAAACAGTCCGAAAACTGACACTACAAATTTAACACAAATTGCTCACCATCATGTCATCATTGCGATATAGAATCAATTTTACCCATGTATCGTGTATCATTTTACACGTTAGTCACTTTTTCAAAGTTGAAAGGAAGCAGAGTTTCATTATCCTCGGCAAAGGTCGTAGATTTGTTCCAAAACAAAAATTATAGAATCATGGCAAGATTTATCATCACAACTAAATGCAGAAAAAATTCGAACGGAATTTTTATAGAACCGGGCATGCAAGTAGAAGTAATCACCCAGTCATTGAGCAATCCGTTGTTCACCAATGGCGGACAGGCGGTAGTCGATGCCTTCATGCGTATCTATGGCATTGACATCAAAAAGGCAGGAGCGTGCAGTACGGTATATTTGGATGTTCAGAAAGTTTAGGAGGAAACTATGAAAACAGTAGAAACACTACTCGGTATTGCCGCTTATCTGGGCCTGGACAGCGTTGAAAGAGAACTGGATTTCATCGGACAGCGCGCCCTGCAGGAAAATGCCAGTCTGATGCTGCCGCTGGTCGGTGAGTTCAGTTCCGGAAAAACCACGCTCATCAATGCCCTTACGGACAGCAAAAAACTGGAAACAGCCACCAAACCGACCACAGCAACCATTTATGAAGTACATTTCGGCAGCACATCCTGTCAGGCAAACATAGTAAGTCAGGATGATGAAATCACGGAAATCAATGATCTCTCGGAGCTGAAAAACGAGAAGTTGGCCGATGCCAAGGTAGTCACCGTGTTCGACACATCGACCCTGGTACCCGCTTCGACCATTCTGGTAGATACTCCGGGATTGTCTTCACCCGATCCGAAACACAAACAGACTCTGGTGAACTTTCTGCCCAAGGCTGACGGCATTCTGCTGGTTGCAGACATCAACCAACAGGTTACCCGCTCGCTAACGGATTTCATTGAAATGATGCGTCTCTCCCTGAAACCGATTTATCTGGTGCTGACCAAAGCAGACACCAAATCATCGCAAGAAATCGAGACGGCCAAATCATATATCATCGAGAACTGCAAGATTCCGGTAAAACAGGTAGCCGTAGTATCTGCTTCGACAGGCAATCTGTCTGAACTGTATGCTCTGTTTAAGGATATCCAGCAAAACAAAAAGGATATCATTCAAAAGGTAGACACACAAAGGCTGAAGAATATCACCGACCTGCTTCTGGAACATATCGAAGAACTGATGAAGGCTTCCGCATCAGACAAAAAACTGGATGAAGCCATCACCAAATGCCAACAGGAGCTGGAGAGTATCAGTCGGAATATAGAGCGGATGATGGACAACATTTCGGACGAGAAAGCTTCGTGCGAAAAGGAAATCGCCCGCAAATTTGAGGATCTTGTCACAACCAAACTGAACGGGCTGGTCAACGGAAAGAGCTGTAATTTCGATGCCGAAGCTGTTTCTATGATAAACAGTACGGCAACTCTCCTGATGAATGAATATAAGGCGCAAATCCAACAGATTCTTCGGGAACATACCTTCTGTCAGAAAGATAACGACCGGAAGACAGGCGCAGCGACTATCAATCTGGATCTGTCGGACGTTCAGATCTCAGAGTTGTGCTACAATCTGGATTTGAACACCATGGGACATGAATACGACGGTTGGATCAAGGCCGGCGTGATTGCCGCTGCCGCAGTAGGTGTTGCCGCCGCCGTAGCTTCCAGTGGAGGTACTGCTGCAGCCGCTCTTGCCAATCCGGGAACGATGCTGGATCTGGCAGACACGGTTACGGATGTAAGCAGCATCGCGTCCAATCAGAACACAGCCAGCAGAATTGAACGGGCAGCCGGATTCATGGCACAGGCCACAGACAGATATCACGCTTACTCTGAATCCAACCAACAAATAGGACAACAGTTCGGAAGCGATAAAGGGTTGATTGACTCTATGGTGGGCCTGGTTACCGATAAGATGATGTCAAAGCCTCAGCGCATACGTGCCGTCAGAAACTATATAAACGATTCACTGATTCCAGAGTTCAAAAGCAGACTGCAGGACATCTCCATCCGGCTGACCGAAAGCATCCGCACCAGTCTGCAAAACGGAGTGACCGAACTGATTGAACAAAAACGGGCATCACTGAATCAACTCAAGACAGAGCAAAAGGAGAAAAAAGAGCTTTTTGACGAGAGAATGAACCAGCTACGCGAATACAAAACCCAATTACTAACTTTATAAATCAGCATGAAAATGATAGACGTTTTAGGCGCATTTCTTTTGGGCGGAGCAACAGGCTTCGTTGCCAAAGACAAACTGTTTGACAACAAAAAACAGCAAACCAGCAGACAGAATGAGCTGGATGATTTGTATGCGGAGAATGAAAAGTTCAGCAAGCGCAACCGAGAACTGGAACGGCAGGTGGAGGATCTGCTGGCCGAACTGGATGCAGTGCGCAAACGGGCGCAGAGTCATGATGAAGACAACGACGATCTGGAATATGAACTGGACAAGGCCAAACGCACCGTCAAGAGCCTTCAGCAACAGAATGATGAACTGACGCGCAAAATAAAGGAATATAAGGATGAATGCGAACTGCTAAAGGCAGAAATGGAGAATCTGAAAAATAAACTGGGCTAAAAACAGGAACTGGTATGAACAGTGGAATTATAGTATTACTAGTAATGGCAGCCTTCATCATCGGGGCTGCCTTAGCCTGGTTCTTTTTCAGAAAGCGGGAAGCTTCGTCCGAAGAATCCAAAATACAACCAACAGCCTCCCCAAAAGATACTTTTGAGATTTCAAAAATACAACTGATCGAAGCGGAAAAGAATGTTTTAAGGGATGAGCTGGCCAAATTAAAAAAAGAAAAAGAGGAAATTCTCTCAAGATGCACGAATCTGGAAGGAGCCAACAGAGAGATCAGAGCAAAACTTGCCGAAGCCAACCAGGAAACGACGTCAAAAAGTACAGCTCTGAAAAACAAATATGAGCAACTGCTGGCTGAAGCCAAAGCTCAATGTGAGCGGTTGGACAAAGAACTGGCCAATGCCCTGAATGGCAAAATAGACTCAGCCGTTCAAGAACAACTGAATGAGATTGAAAAACTGAAGAAGAAAATCAAGGCTCTGGAAGAAGAACTGGAAGATTGCGAAGATGACAACGACGAACTGAAGAAACGCATCTCCAGCAAAAATGCTGAACTGGAAGAGTTGCAGGATGACTTAGACAAGGAAAGAAAAGCATCCCAACAGCTGCACGATGAATTGTGTGATGCCAAACAACAATTGGAAGAGATGGATCAGGAACTTGATCAGAAAGCAACTTCCCTCAGTTTCATACAGGAGATTTTGTCGGCCAGCGAAGTAAAACAAAGCGATACCAGAGCTCTGAACCGGGAAATTGATAATCTGGAAGCTTTCCTCAAAGGACCGTTGACCGATGTCTATTCGTTTATCTACACCAGTGATCCAGACTTCAGCTGTGGAGACCTGAAAGGTAAAGAAGCCCTTGAACATATCAAGAAGTTTCTGTATGACTATTTCGACCAGTGGGCCTCAACCAAACGGAAGAGCTGGCTCGACGGAAAGAAGACCATCGCCTTTGTCGGAGAATTCTCTGCCGGAAAGACCTCTATCGTCAACCGCATCCTGTCGCAGGACGATCCGTCCATCCCCCAGCTTCCGGTCAGCACCAAAGCGACTACAGCCATCCCGACCTACATTGCCAGCAGTGAAAACGTACACTACAACTTCATTTCCGGTGATGGCAAGATGAAAGTGATCGATGAGCATTCTTTCAGAAAGGTATCCAAGGAAACTCTGGATCAGGTGAAAGGAATCTCCGCACTCATCAAATACTTTGTGATGTCTTACCCGAACCAGAACCTTCAGGGACTGAGTGTGCTGGACACCCCGGGATTCAATTCCAATGACAAGGAAGACCGGGAACGGACCATAGACGTCATCAACGAATGTGATGCCCTGTTCTGGGTGTTCGATGTAAATGCCGGGACCGTAAACCGAAGTTCCATTGCCGTCATCAAGGAAAAGCTCAACAAACCTCTGTATGTCGTAATCAATAAGGTAGACACCAAACCGAAATCTGAGGTTGACAAGGTAGAAGCGCTGATCAGAAAGACACTTGCCAACGAAGGACTGACCGTACAACAGTTTATCCGTTTCTCATCCCAGGCTCCTTTGGAACAGATTATGACCCCCATCCAGAGTGTAGAAAGAATCAGCAATCGTGCCAACTTCCTTTCGGACCTGAGAACAGACATAGAAGAGTATCTGAATATCTTTAAGGATGCAGTGGCCGAAAGCGACCGCAGCTATAACAATGCTCTTCAGAGTGGGGAGGAACTCTCGGATGAGTTTTGGACAAGCTTGAGAAACATGCAGGAAAACTGTGAGAGAGCCTGCCAGATTCCTAAATGGGTGGAACATATCTTCAGTTCCGACCGCTTTGAGATGACTGCTGACGAAGGAGAAAGGCTGAAATTTTTACTGAACGATATTGCCGGCTACCAAGTAGAAAGTCTGTCAAACAGTTTTGAAAGATGCATTGAGGAAGCCGGAGAAATCCAACAGGAATATTCCAATCTGTGCGACCTGAAAGCAACCTGGAGAAGATTGGATGACTGTTATGAACAATTCAAGAAAATTCAAAAAAAGATAGAAAGCTATGAGCGACAGAACTAATTTTTCTGAATATCTGAACAGTTTGCAGGAGAAGAAACAAACTCTCCTGCAAGTGGCCAAGAAAGCGGCCGAATATGGCTGGATACCCAAAGAACGGACCACCACCGCCAAAGACACGCTCTCTTTGGCAGAGATCAGGGAAAAGCTGGAAAAGGACACGCTGACCATCGGTGTCATCGGACAGATGAAATGCGGCAAATCTACATTCCTGAATGCCTTTATCTTTGAAAATGACGTGCTGCCGGCGGCCACCACACCCATGACGGCGGCTCTCTCGGTAATCACCTACGGCGAGAAAGAGCGCATTGTGGCCGAATTCTATACAGCCGATGAATGGGCCGAGCAGAAGATGCAGGCCGCGCGTCCGCTGGAGGATGCCGTGGACTCATTGGACGAGTCCAAAATCAAGGCGGCCAAAGAACTGGTAGAAAAGTCTTCCAGACTCGGTACCTCCCTGCAAAAATACTTGGGAACTACCCAAGAGGACAGTTTCGACCAGCTCATCGAGTACGTCGGGGCCGACGGCAAGTTTATCTCCATTACGAAATCGGTTACGATCTACTATCCGAAAGAGTACCTTAAAGGAGTGGAGATTGTGGATACTCCGGGATTCAACGACCCGATTGTATCGCGCGAGGAACGCACCAAGGAGTTTCTCAAAAAGGCCGATGTAGTGCTGATGATGCTCTATGCCGGCCGACCGTTCGACGCTACGGACCGGGATATCATTTTCAAGAATGTACGCCAGTGCGGCATCGGCAAGGTGTTGATCGGCATCAATAAATATGACATTCCTTATTGCTGCGAGTCGAATCCGGAAGACGAGCAGCAGATCCGGGATTATGTCAAGACGGAAATCAGGAAAGCCTGCAAAGCCTGTCAGGACAATACCCTCACCGAAATCTTAAGCACCGCCGAGCCGATACCGGTATCGGCTGAAATGGCCCTGCTGGCTGCAATCCCCACCAGCAGAATCAGCGAAAACGAGGCTTTTGATTTTGCCTGGAAAAGACATTGCTCGAACTTCGGTATCAGTACCGCACAGGAAATGCGCCAATGGAGTCATATTGATGATCTGACAAATGCTGTAAAAGAACTGATCGACAAAGAGAAAGGACAAATTCTGTTTGCCAAGCCTTTGAATGCCATTCTGGCGGCGGGCAACAAGATCAAAGCCGAGAATGAAAACGAACTGCATCTGATCAACAACAAGATTGAACTGCTCCAGATGCCGGATTCGGAGGTGGAAGAACGGGAAGACAAACTGGCACGGGCACACAAAAAACTTCAGAAAAAAATCAATTCTCTTGGAGAAGGACTGAATGAAAATATTCGTAATCAGATCCGAATAGGAAAAAAAGGTATGGAGGACGAAGTGGACCGTTCCTGCAAACGCATGAAAGAGATTGTTCATCATGACTGGAGCAGGTTCAAGAGTTTCGATAGTATCCGCCCTAGAATTGACAACGAAATCCAGTTCCTAATCACCCGAACACTGAAACGTAAAACCGAGGAGTTGGCCGAACAGGGAAAAAGAGTCATCAAAAGAAGTATCAATACTTTCTTTCAAGATGCGGAAAGCTTGTTGATGCAATATCTGCCGGATTTTGATTCCAAAGACTTTATCGAAAGCACCCAAAACAAGATTCATCTGGATATGGATGACAACGATTTATTCTCTTTTAAAAAAGATGATGACAACGACACCAATTATGGTTGGGGAGATGTTATCTGGGACGTCCTTAATGGAGCTTCCTGGGGACTATTGGGAGTAATCGGGAATATACTGAGCTACGATGAAAATCTGGCTAAAGTGGAAGATTTCATCAATTCCATCAGCCGGGATTTTGACCCAAGTCCTTATCTGGACCATGCCTTCATGAGGAAAGACGCAGTCATCGATTCTGTGAAGGAAGCTTTTATCACCGATCTGATAAAACCTTTACAGGAACAGATTGAAGATATACGTACCAAACGGAACCAGAAAGAAAGTGAATTAAAGAATGCCCAACGGGAGCGTGATGCCCTGGAAACGAAGAAAGGGAACATACGCACCCAAATCGATGAGATGAATAAAATCAAGGCTACACTTGTTTAAATATCCTATCCTTCCTACTCTGCTGTACCTCGGAATTTATTCATAGAAATATCCGAACCGGTAAGGCAGAGACATCCCTCCAATATCCGATTTACTTTCCATATTGGAGGGATATTCCATCTTTCGCAGATTCACATAAACCAAACTGAAATGATGAAAATATTTTTTGGACTAAAAGTCCGCTTCGACCTGTTTCTTTTTTCCAAACTACAGACCCATCGCAGTGTTCTGAATGCGTATCGTCATATCGAACAGAAAGACAATACAGACAACGCTTTACTGAAAGAACAACTGGCTTGGGCACTATACACCCTGTCTGCCCTGAAAAATAATCTCAAAGAATATCAGTTTGAGATACTAAACAACCAACTGGCTGCCGTTCTTCTGTATAAGCTCAAGGAAATGGGATATGCCCAGGCCAACCCCACCATAAAATTCTTTCAGTTAAAGAAACAAATGGAAGAATGTTTTCGCATTCGGATATTCGAAATGGAATCAGAAGAGGGGCTTTATCTGGAAAAGGACGGTCAGCAACCACTGGTCATCAAATGGAGAGACCGGAAAATGCGGGAAGAATTACGAAAGAAAATCGCACTTCTGGATATCATCATTTCCAATATCTAAGCACATCATATTAGTCTAATCCTAAAATTATTCTATCATGCTAAGAGGTATAACAATTTTTTTCTGTGACAATTGCCGAAAAAGATTTAAAGGTCTGGATATGGAATACAGATGCACAATCCTGACCAGTCCACAAAGATGTCCTTACTGCGGCAGTTACCATACTCTGCCCAGAAATTCTGTCGGTTTCCAGGATTCTCTGTATGCAACAATCTGGAAGAATATGGATGAAAGCGGTGAATACGGTACCACTTGTTCTATTGATCCGAAAAAATACCTTCAATATATAGAAGAATGCGACGAATGGAACAGTGAGCCACATGATAATGACGATGATAAGGACAATATCGATAAGGACTACCATAAACCTGAAAAGCATGAGTGTGAGCCGGACAACACCTCAAAAAGCAAACTCCAGGAGGCTGGCGAGTGGACTTTACTGCTCCTTGTAGTCATCCTGATATCCATCTATGATGGTCTGTACTCCATAGGAAAGAAGCTGGGAAAGGTGTTTAAGAGGAAGTAAACACCATCAGTACATAATCCAGAATAAATCTTTCATATTTATATTAGTGTTCATATCTACATGGATAGCTTTATACATCCATTTTTGAAAATGGAATAATTAATATTTCTTGATCAAGGAGGGGGATTTTTCCTCTCCTTTTTTCATTCTTATAACATTATGTTTATATCTTTGTAGAATAACAAAGAAAATAGGGGATGAAACATATTATAAAAAGACTTCGATAAAAATAGATCAAGAACTCTTGCAATACAAATAGCAGGCAGATTGATTTCAATAAGCCAATAGCCGTTCATTTACAGAAAATTATTATTTTTGCGATAGTTACTCCCCTAATAACATCAAATTATGGACAAAATAGAAATAAAAGGATATAAATCTTTTAAAGACCTGAAACTTGAATTGAGGCCAATCAATATACTGATAGGTGCCAACGGTTCGGGAAAAAGTAATTTTCTGTCTTTCTTTGAGTTTCTAAACCGACTTTATGAGCAGAAACTCACTGAATATGTTGCTTTAGGAGGCGGCATAGACAAGTATTTCTTTCAGGGAAGTAAAACAACTAATGCAATTTATGCAAATATAGATTTCAAAGATAATTTCTATTTGTTTGAATTGAAAGAAGGTGACAATAAGTTTGTTGTGTCCAAAGAAGGATTAGGTTATCATAACGGGTATTATGATATTGCGCAATTTGGTAATGAAGCCAATATAAAGTCGTATGATGGACTGTCAAGAGGCGAATACATCAAGAAATACTTGTCTGAGATAAAAAAATATCATTTCCATGACACAGGCAAAAGTTCTCCGTTCACTAAAGAAAGTCATATTGTGAACGATGTCTATTACCTATATGAAAAGGGAGAAAACTTAGCGGCTTTTCTGTATGATATTCGAGAGAATTCTCCCATTACCTACAAACGGATTGTACGTGTCATCCAAAGTATAGCTCCATACTTCAGCGATTTCTACTTTAATGTAAGTGCTGCAGATACGGTTCGCCTGCAGTGGACAGACAAGTTCAGTTCTACCATCTATGGGCCTACTGACCTCTCTGACGGGACAATTCGTTTTATTGCCCTAACTACACTGTTCCTGCAACCAATCCCACCAAAAGTTATCATCATCGACGAACCTGAATTGGGACTACACCCCTTAGCTATTCAGAAATTAGCAGGACTGATAAAATCAGTTGCAAGCAGAGGGACACAAGTCATTATAGCGACCCAAAGTGCGGATTTGATTACTAACTTTGACGCCGAAAATGTGATTACCGTCAATCAGGCTGAAGGAATTTCAGTAATGGAAAGACTGAAGCCAGAAAGTTTGGAGTCTTGGCTGGAGGATTATACGCTGGGCGACTTATGGAAACAAAATATCCTGAAAGGAGGGCAGCCGAGATGAAAAGATTAATTATCATTTGCGAGGGACCGACAGAACAGGCATTCTGCAATGACTTGTTGCGTGATTATTTTCTGGCTAAGGATATACTTCTTGAAGCTCCTACCATTAAACATTCTAACGGAGGTATTGTAGCTTGGGATACACTGAAGAAACAAATTGTCAGACATCTGAATGAGGGGAACTGTATTGTTTCGTTGTTTGTTGATTATTACCGTATCAGAGATTCATACAATTTTCCCGGATGGATGGCCAGCAAAACAATAACAAATGTTTATGAAAGGATGCGTTATCTTTTCGAACAAATGTCTTTAAACATGGACGAAAAACTACGTTCGAGATTTGTACCCTATATACAATTACATGAGTTTGAAGGATTGCTGTTCAGTGACATCTCGGTATTCCAAAATAATTTCACAAAACAGGAACTTGATTTCCAGCAATTGGAAGATGCTATAAGTAGTGCAAAAACTCCAGAAGAAATAAACAACGGTCCGGCTACCGCACCTTCTGAACGACTGAAAAAAGCCATCTGCGGATATGATAAAGTAACAGACGGAGCTTTTCTGGCTTTGGAAATAGGATTGGAAACTATCAGAAAAAAATGTATCTTATTCAACGAATGGATTGAAAGATTAGAAACTTGCTAAATACCCAGTAATGTTCGTAGGCTGTGTCATTTCATATTAAGATTCACCGTAAACGTTCGGTATCCAGTGAAGCGTTCTATGTCGCAT
>OGMP01000299.1_pt1 | contig 52053 bp, 40 predicted proteins | sample 1573261 | NCBI WGS metagenome assembly OGMP01 (sample SAMEA2581878, study PRJEB24529) | metagenome | biome: Human gut stool | place: China | collected 2011 | reverse complement strand
GCACATTGATGTGGCCGACCTCGGCGGTGATCTTCTTGACCATCTCATTGACGGCGTCCTCGTTGGTGACATCGCAGACATAGCCGTGGGCGTTGATGCCGGCTTCCTTGTAGGCGGCCAGGCCCTTGTCCACCAGCTCCTGCTTGATGTCGTTGAAAACGATGGTGGCGCCGCAGTTCGCCATGGCGGTGGCAATGGCAAAGCCGATGCCATAGGATGCGCCGGTGATGAGGGCAACCTTGCCGGTCAGGTCAAAGGATTTGGGTGTGCAGACAGACATAAAAATACCTCCTGTTGAATGAAAAAATCGGTTTATCTTTCCAGCCCGTAGGGCACCGGGTGCTTGCCGTAGCGGTTGGCCGGGCTGCCGGTCAGGGTCAGCGTCAGGGCGTTTTCGCCGGGGGTCAAAAGCCCCGCCAGCGGGAATTTGTGCGGCGGCCAGAAGGAGACGCCCGCCGGCTGACCGTTGACAGTCAGCTCGGCCATCTCCTGCCCGGGCAGGGTCAGCAGCGGCGTGGCGGTCTGCAGCTCCGTTGCTGTGATCTGCAGGGTGGCGCGGTAGGTCTTGGTGAGATGGGCCGCGTCCTCGTCCGCAAGGGAAAAGGCTGGTGCGGCCAGCGACAGATAGGTAGGCGGCAGGGGAAGGGCCTCGCTTTCCCGCGCAGTGCAGGTGAACAGCAGCAGGCTGCCGCGCGCGGGCAGCTCCAGCGGCAGGCAGGCCCCCTTGGCGGTGCGCTCGGCCGGGCAGGTGCAGGGCTGGCCGTTCCACAGATCGTACCGGCAAAGCGGAGCATCCACCGGCAGGGTCAGTCGGGTCTTGATGGGGGTGTTGCCCTCGTTGACCAGCAGCCAGCAGGCGCGCCCTTCCTTATTAAAATAGGCGCAGCGCAGCATGGGCTGCGGCGGGTCGCAGCGGCAGTCCGGCTCGAGCGCCGAGACCTCCGGATGCGCGGCGTCCGGGAACAGCGCCTTGTCCCCCAGCACGGCGGTGTAGCGGTGCCCGTGTAACCAAAGCGCGCCGTCCTCGACCGTGCAGGCAGGGAAATAGCTTTCGGGAATGTACTGAAAGCCGATTTGCCGCTCAAACAGCGGGCGCACGGTGTCAGGGCAGAGGTCGCGGTTGCGGCAAAGCACGGCAACCTCCGCATGCAGGTCGATGTCGGTCATCAGCCAGGACAGCCGCCGCCAGTAGGTGCTCCACGCATCGTAATGCGCCCACCAGATGCTGTGGGGGCCGACATCGGGCGGGCGCTCGTCCTTGCGCTTGCCGCGGATGCTGTAATAAAAGGCGTGCGGGATAAACAGGTTGACCCCGCGCACTGCCAGCCAGTCGGTGTACCATTTGATGTCCCCGCCCGAAAGCTGCCACGGGTTGTCGTCCTTGTTGCAGGCGCCAAAGCACTCGTTGGCGTTGCGGCGGCGGTGCATCAGCCGGGCGGCGTCGGCGCTGCACTTGGCCATCGTGGAGTCGATGCCCGCCAAGCCGTCCTTTTCGGGGGCGAGCCAGCGCAGCACCAGATCCTGCCCCGGCACGGCAAAGTATTTTTCTACTTCTATATCATCGCTCTGGTGGGGGTGCCCCATCAGGCCGATGCCGTGCGCCTTGCACCAGCGGGAGAGTGTGCCGTAGTAGACCTCGCCCTCGCGCTGCAAAAGCAGCTTGTGATACAGCCTTGTATCGTCGTTTTCCCTGCCGTCAAACAGGGCGGCGAGGTTGGCGGCGTTGCCGCCCGCACGGCGGAAGATCTCGGTAAAGCCGTGCGTCCACGGGAACATACCGCTGACATTGCGCCCCAAAATACTCGGCTCATCGGTGAAAAAGCCGATGATCGCAGCTCCGAAATACTCTTTCAGTTCCCGATAGTAGGCTTCGTGGGTCAGTTCAATAAAGCGGCTGACGGCCGCAGGGTTCAGAATATCAGCGGTTTTGGGGGCGTTTTTCTCGCCGTCATCCTCGCCCCAGTGCAGCCCGCGCATCGTGCCGCCGCTTTTGCGCACAACCAGCGTGCCGCTTTCCGCCCGTGCCAGCAGCTCGTCCCCCGGCAAAACGGTTTGGGTCAGCGTGATGCCCTCGCTGGCCAGTTCGGGGTGGTCTTTCACCACAAGGCCGCAGGCCGAGCCGGAGGGGTACATCCCTTCATCGTACAAAACGATTTTCATATCCAGCGCGGCGGCGGCTTCGACAGCCGTGCGGATATGGGCAAAGTAGCGTTCACCCAGATAGGTGATTTCGGGGCTAAGCCCCATGCGCGGGTGCAGCACCACGCCGTAAATGCCGTGGGCGGCAAAGTCCGCCAGCTGACGGCGCAGCTCCTCAGCGGTCAGATCGCCGTTCAAAAACCAAAACGGGATGGCGGTAAATTCTCTGGGCGGGTTTTGCAGTTGGGCAAGAAACTTCATTATGCGGCCTCCTGTGCCTCGGCGCGGGCGCAGATGTCCGCCCATGCGTGGGATTTATAGTAGAACAGCATCGCCAGCAGCCCGACAACAAAGCTGAGCGAAACACCCGCCATGGCGTAGCCGCCGTAGCCCAGCCACGCCAGCAGGTAGGATGCTGGGATACGCACACCCCACAGCAGAATGATGTTGACGATGGTGGAATAGCGGATCTCGCCCATGCCGTTGGCAAAGCTCATAATAGCGTTGAAAGCTGCATAGCACCACTGGAACGGCAGCACAACGCGGATATAGCGCACGGCAAAGGCAAGCACGGCCTCGTCCTGCGTAAAAAGCAGCAGCAGAGGGCGGCAGCACGCTGCCATAAGCAGCCCGCCCGCCAGCGAGAGCAGCCCCGACGCCGCCGGGAGCAGCCAGCCGCCCCTGCGCAGACGGCTGTAGCTCTGTGCGCCGAGGTTTTGCCCCGCAAACACCGAGGTCGCCTGCGAAAGCGAGGTGACCGTGATGTTGGCCAGTCCGCCGACCTTGCCCGCCACCGAGCAGCCCGCCACAAAAACCGAGCCCTGCAGGTTGTACAGCACCTGCAAAAAGACATGCCCGATGGAGTAGAGCGCCGAGTTCAGCCCCAGCGGCAGACCGATGCGCACAATCTGGCGCAGGGCTCCGGCATCAAAGCCGCAGGGCAAAACAGGCAGCGCAAGCTCTGTGCAGCGGCGGCGAATGTAAAAAATGCTGCATATCCACGACAAAAACAGTGCAATCGCCGTGGCTGCCGCCACGCCGCCGATGCCAAGGCCGAGCGCGCCGGTAAGCACAAGATCCAGTACGATGTTGGCGGCGCAGCTGATAAACAGCAGCAGCAGCGAGGACGAACTGTTGCCTATGCCGCGCAAAAGACCGGCGTTGAAGTTATAGCCCATGTTGCCCAGAATACCCAGCATCGTGATGCGCAGATACAGCACCGCCCCCGGCATGGCGTCCGCCGGGACCTGCATCAGCCGCAGCATCCACGGCCCCAGCAGAAACCCGATGACGGTCAGCGGCAGCGATGCTGCAAACAGCAGCCAGACCGAGGTGCGCACGAGCTTTTGCAGCTGGTCATGGTCGGCGCGGCCGACCGCCTGCGACACAAGGATGGAGATGCCCGAGCCGATGCCCACAAAGACACAGAGCAGAATTTCGAGCGGCTGGGAGCTTGTCGCCACCGAGGCCAGCGCTGTGGTATCGCAAAAATTGCCGATGACCAGCGTGTCCACCGTGCTGTACAAAAGCTGCAGAATATTGCCGGCGCAGATGGGCAGCGCAAACAGCGCCGCGCGCCCCAGCACGGAGCCGTGGGTCATATCAACTTGTGCGGATTTTCGGTAAGCCGGCATAGCCCTACCTCCCGGTATGACAGATTTTCTTATCTATATTGTACGAGGAAACCGCGCCGGCTGCAACAATCATTATCCTTTGATTTTTGGATAGATATAAACGATGAGGCGAGCAATTTTTGCGGTGCGGTGTAAAAAACAATCACGCCCTTTGCGGCGGCGGGAGGGCGTGATTTCCCGCTGCTTTGTGCAGGTTCCACAAACAAAGATGGACAAAATCGGTAACATTGACAGCAAGATTTGCCGCAAAAGGACTTGCCACTGCGGTGCAAAATGTGCTATCGTTAAAATCAAATTCAGTAAAAAGGAAGTAAAATTTGTATGCGGCAGCCTCTGACAAGACAGAACAGCACGCGCGTCAAGCGCAGATACTCTGCTTATCAGAACCGTATTTTTGTCTATCTCGTGACCCTTGTCACCGCCCCGCTGCTGCTGTTGGGCGTGCTGTCCAGCGTGGTGTACTACCGGCAGACCGTCACGCGCAGCGATGCCCTGCTGGCCTCGGCGCGGGAGAATGTCGAGACGCAGATGGAAATTGCGCTGAGCAACCTGCGCGCCTACTACAGCGCGGTCGTCAGCGCGGACAATTACCAGACCCTGTGCCAAAAAACTGTGCCGCCGTACAGCGAGTACACCCTTGTGCGCGATATGCAGACCGCCATGCGCGGCGGCAATCTGGTGGATAAATATGTCGAGGGGTATACCTACATCAACCTGCGCAGCGGGTGGATTTTAAGCAACAACGGCATGTACCGGCTGGCTGATGCCGCCAACCGGGATGAGGTCGCCCACCTGCTGAGCGAATGGGCGGAGCAGCATGCCTCTATGCTATGGGTCAACCGCACCGAATTCCCGACCCCTGCGCGGGCAGACACACCGCTGAACACGGTGGATCTGACCGGCGAGCTGCTCGTGCTGCGCAGCAGCTCCTACCGCACGGGCAGCTATGCGGTGCTGATCGTCAAGCTGGATCTTTCGCCGCTGTATGAGATGACCGAGAGCTGGCAGACCGGCGGCTACAGCATTGCCGCGCGGGATTTCACCGGCAAGACCGTGCTGAGCACCTCTGCTGCGCTGACCGCCCTGCTGGACGCCGACACCCCTGCCGAGGGCGCCTGTGTGCAGGACGGCTGGCGGCTGAACAGCGGCAAGATGGGCGTGAACGGGCTGACCTACTATGCGGCGCTGCCGCAGCGCACGCTGGCGGCTACCGCCGGCATGGTGATTCTGATCGCTTTTGTGCTGGCAGGGGGACTGGTGGCGGTGCTGCTGATCTGCCGCCGCTCGACCAGTGTGCTGTACGCCCCTGTGGATGATCTGATGCACGCGGCCAGCGATGTGTTCGGCCAGCCCGGCAGCGATGAGGAGGAGTTTGCCTATCTGGCCGCCGGTGTCAAGCAGGTGGCCCGGGACAAGCAGGCAATGCAAAGCCTGATGCAGCAGCAAAACCGCCGCCTGCAGCAGAGCTTTGTGGAAAATCTGATCCGCAGCGAGGTCACCGATGAGGCCGCCGGCCACACGATGCAGGAGCTGGGGCTGGCAGTCTGCCCCGCGTATCGGCTGATCGCGCTGGCGCTGGATGCCCCGGCGGGCACCTCCGGCCCGGTGCGGGAGACGATGCTGCTGACCGCCATACAGACGATGCCCACCGAGCTGCTGCGCCGCTGCGCGTTCCAGCCCGTAATGCTGAACTTTACCCTGCTGCTGGTCGTGGGCGGCGAGGAGGCTGCTCTGAACGAGGCCTGCCGCGTGGTATATACGGCAGCGGCGCGCAGCATCCGCACCGCGCTGGGGGTCAGCTGCCGCGCGGGCGTCAGCCGCCCCTTCCACAAGCTGCACCACATGCAGCTGGCCGCGCAGGAGGCATGGGAGGCCCTGCGCCTGCCGGAGGCCGATGCCCCCGAGGCAAGCGGGCAGATGCTGTACTACCAGCCGCCCGATGAGCAGTGCGCCCGCAACGGCTATGATACGCTGCTGGAGCATGAGATCACGGCCGCTGTAACCGCCTGCAAGACCAAGGAGGTGCGCCACCTGCTGGAGCGCTTTACCACCAAAATGCTGGAAAAGGACATTCGCGGCTATGAGCGGCAGTTTTACATCCAGCGGCTGGTGGCGGCCATGCTGGCCGTGGCGGAAAACGCCGGGCTTTCGGTCAATCAGGTGCTGGCCGACCGGCAGGCCAACCTGTTTGAGACGATCAGCAGGATATACACCGCCGACCAGATGCAGAATTTCCTGATGGACGAGGTGGCCGTGCCGGTCATGGACCTGCTGACCGAGTTCCGCCAGAGCAGCTCCAGTGAGCTGGTCAAGAATGTGCTGGCGCTGATTAAGCAGACGCGCGGCGACATTACGCTGAACGAGTGCGCCGACCGGCTGAACTATAACCCGAGTTATATCTGGAAGGTGCTGCGCACCGAGAAGGATACCAGCTTCAGCGATCTGGCCAACAATGAAAAGCTGGAGATGGCCAAGGAACTGTTGCTGACCAGCGACATGACGGTCGTGCAGATCGCCGAGACGCTGAACTATTCCAATGTGCAGAATTTTATCCGATTTTTCAGCAAAAAGGTCGGCATGACCCCCGGCAAATACCGCAAGGATTACCAGAACGAGAAGAAGTGAGGGGGGTTTCCCTCACCGACAGCAAAGACCGCACCCGATGCGTTTCGGGTGCGGTCTTTGCTGTTATTCGGTTTCTATGCGCAGTACATTGACCTTGTCATCGTACTGGGTGCGGGTGCCGGTGATGTGGGGGATCAGGGCGTTGACCTCCATGACCAGCGCGCCCTCGGCGGTCAGATAGGGCTGGCCGTCCATCAGGTTTTCCTTGCCGTCAACCAGCAGGTGGGTGACGCCGACCTGCGCTGTCACGGTGTGCCCGCCGCTGTGCAGCGTCAGGCAGCCCCCGGCGGCGTTCCAATCATAGCAAAAGGCATCGGGGATAACCGTTTGCAGCCGCTCCAGAATGCAGAGCACCGCGCCCCAGACGCGGCCGTTCTCATTGACGCTGCGCACGCCGCGGGTGTCCGGCTCCTGTCCGTTGACGAGAATCTTGGTGTAACACTTGTCCTCCGGCTGGTATTTTGCTGCATCGGCCTGCGGGATGGGGACGAACGCATCGCGGTGCTGCGGCGCACAGGCGGCATAGTCCGGCAGGCGGCAGGGCAGCGGTGCGGCTGTCAGCGGTGAGAGGTCGGCGGGCTTGCTCTGCAGCGTGATGACATTGCGGAGACTGCCCATCACGGCGGTCAGGCGGATGGTGCCGGGCGCTGTGCCCGCGCGCAGAAATACACGGTTGGTGCCGCACTCAGCATAGACATGGTTTTGGTGGATGACGCTGTCGTCGTGGCCGTAGCCCGCAAAGCGGCCGCTGTTGTAGCCGCCCAAAAACTGCGCGGGGCCGTCCAATGTGAAGTCGATGCGCGCATCGCAGAGCGGGCAGACCCGCCCGGCGCTGTCCTGCACGGCAATATCGACATAGGCGATGTCGGCTCCGTCAGCGGCAAGGCCGCCCGGTGCGGTGTGCAGCGTCAGCTGCAGGGCGGCGGGGCTGTCGGCGGTTTCCAGCTGGTCAGAAGCGGCGGGCGTGCCGTCATAGCCGTAGCCCACGGCCTCGACCCAGCCGGACTGCGTCACATCCACGCCGGGAAAGGCGAACACAAAGGTATTCTGCGGCTTGTCGCACCGCCCGACACGGCGCCCGTTGACGAGCAGCTCGACTGCGGCAACAGGGTAGCTTGCCACCACATACACCGTCTTATTGTGCGGGTCGCGGGTGTGCCAGACGCCGGTGCCCTCCCAATAGGTGCCGTTAAAGCGCTTTTCTTCATAGCGATAGTTGGCAGCGGTGGGGGCGGGGTAGTTCCAGTGGCCGATGATCTTGACGGCGGGGGTCTCGCTCTGCATAACGCGGAAGCAGTCAAAGCTCTGCTTTTTGGTTCGGCAGGGATCGACGCGGCCGCTCATGCGGGCGTTTTCGCTGTAGGACTGGCGGCCATGCTGGGCAGAGTCCGTCCAGCAGAGCGCCGCACAGGCGCTGTAGTAGTTCTTGCCGGAGGCACCGCCCATCCGATCGTTGAAAAACTCGGCGTAGCCGCGCGCGTTTTCAAGCGCGAGCTCCTCACTGGTAAGGTCGTAGAAGTCGTACCCAACAGCTTTTTTGCCGCCCTTGCCGACCCAGCGGTTGCGGTAGTCGAAATCCGGCGGGGTGAAGTCGTCCCAGATGCGGCGGGGGGCCTCCTCGCGGCTGTACTCAGTCTCGGTGACAGGGCCGTGCTGCGACAAAAAGCGGGCGGCGTGGCGGTTCAGCATCGTGCCGACATACTCGCTCTCGTTGACGACCTCCTCGGTGTTCAGGGTGCGGCAGCCCATAAAACGCCCGCCGTGGGGGTCCAGCTGCTGCTTGAGCAGCCGCATCTCCCGCATGTGCTCGCGGGAGATCGAGTTGTTGCCGGCCTCCCAGAACACAATGGACGGGTGGTTGCGGAAGGCGATGATGACATCGCGCATCAGCTCTACGCGCTGATCCCACTGGCGACCGAAATTTTCTTTTTCCTTGTCACCGGCGGGCTGGGTGCAGACGATGCCGTGGCGGTCAAAGGCACGGATGTCCGTGGGGCTGCCCGCTACATGCATAAAGCGGATGTGGTTGGCGTTGCTCTCGCGGATGAGGGCAGCGTCCTCATCGTGCAGCCACTCGGGCGCAATGCCGATGGCCGCCCACTCGTTGGCGGCGCGCTGGGCGTAGCCGCGCAGCCACTGCACTGCGCCGTTGATGCGCAGGCCCCGGTCCTTGTCGTAGCTTACGGCGCGGAAGCCGGTCGTCAGCTGCTGGGTGTCGGCCTTTTCGCCGTTTACAAACAGCTCGGCCTCCACGGTGTAGAGGTAGGGGTCATCAATGCTCCAGAAGCGCAGCGGCAGGGTGTCGGCCCCGGCGTGCAGCACGGTGACCGCCATGGAATCCGTAGCGGTCGGTGCGGGCAGGCTTTCGTCCTCCACGGGGCAGTAATGCCCGGGCACAGCCTCATCGGGGATATAGGCGTCCGCCGGGGTGATGCTCAGCGGCGGTACGGCGCGGCCCGTGGGGGCTGCGGTGGCCGGGGTGCCGTCAAAGATGGCGGCAACGCTGCCGTCCGGGCGGCGCAGCGTGATGCGCAGCTGGGCGGAAACAGGGACCTTGCCCTCGTTGCGGACCTCGGCCTCGACCCGGATATCCGCCGTGGCGTTGTCTAAATCAAAATTCTGGCCGTAGACATAGAGGCCCTTGGTCTGCAAATTGGAGTAGAGCGGCAGCGTGAGATAGACATCGGGCTTGAAAAACACCTGCACGGGGCGGGTGATGCCGCCGACCGAGGGATTGAAGTCGTTGCAGTTCCAGAAAAAGGGGACGCCCACGCGGTCGGCGGGGACGGCCTGCTCCTGCGGAAAGAGATAGCTGCCGGGGACAGCATCGGGCTTGTTGGGGGTCTCGGCAATGCAGAACGGCGCGCTGCGGGTGGCGGTGTTGTCGGTCGCAATGGCGATGAGGTTCGGCGCATCGTACCGCACATAGGGGGTGATGTCAAAGCCGAACGGCGCAACGCCGGCCTCATAGTAACCGGCCAGCGTGCCGTTTACATAGAGGTAGCAGGTCTGGCGCAGCCCCTCAAACGCAAGCAGCACCTTGTGGTTTTTGTGCCGCGCCGGAATGGTGAGGATGTTGCGGTAGAAGGCTGCCGTGCGGCGCTGGCCGCTGCCGCCGTCCTGAATGCGGTCACGGAACAGATCCTCATCATTGAAGGTGTGGGGCAGCGTGACGGGCTGCCAGCCGGTTTCCTGGTAGTCGGCCTCGTAAAAGGCGTGCCCCTCAGCGTCCCGGTGGGCGTCAACGGCCTTTGCCATGGGGAAGGCATCTGCCCGCAAAAAGTGCCAGCCGTGGTGGAAATAAAAGCTTTCGCCTTGCAGTGTAGACATAGCGTTTTCTCCCTGTCAGATGTGCTGTATACAGTTGCAGGCCCGCGATCTTATCTTTATCATACGCGCTGCCGCGGCAAAAAACAAGTGTCATTTGATGGGCAGAAGGTCTTGAAAGTGCGGCGCAGCGATAAACATCAAGATATGGAAACAGGACCTGTTTGCTGGCAGCAGGGCGGAGTGACCCAACCCCGCCGGCAAAGCGGGGCAGTCAGGGCAAGGCTGTGCGGTAAAGCCTCCGCAGTCCGTGAGGCTGCAGCAGGCCTAAAAACGCCCTTTGTCAAAATGCACAAAACAGGCAGGCACCATGTATAAAATATTCACAATTTCAACCCGAAACAGCAAACGATAGTGCCGGTAGATATAAGGATTGTTTTGTGTGTCATTCGCATTGATAATTGCGCTGCATCGTGAAATATAATGAAAATTTTCGCATGCTTTTGATTGTAGCCAAATCCGCAGAGCAGGGGATACAATGGAAGCAACGAAACAGCCGCCGCCGGATGACGAGGGCCCGCGATCCCGACCAAAGCACCGCGGCCGCCGGCTGATGAGAACACAAAGCAAGGAGGAAACGCTTATGGCACAAACCGCTGCGGTCAAGCAGAGCAAGGCCAATGCCCGCGCCCAGAAACAGCTGGGCCACAACACATGGCGCAAGGCGTTCATGCAGCACTACTGGTTATATATCATGATGCTGCCGGCGCTGCTCTACATGATCATCTTCAATTACCTGCCGATGACGGGCCTGTATATGGCATTTACCGATTTCAGCCCTTTCAACGGTGACACGATTCTGGAATCTGTGTTCGGCAGCCCCTTTGTCGGGCTGAAGTACTTTAAAAAGCTCTTCACCGGCCCGGACTTCTGGACGCTGTTCCGCAACACGCTGTCTATCTCGCTGGCCAACCTTTTCTTCGCCTTCCCGGCCCCCATCATTCTGGCGCTGATCTTAAATGAGCTGCGCTGCAAATGGTTCAAGCGCACAGCGCAGACGCTGGTCTACATCCCCCACTTTGTCTCCATCGTCATTGTGGCGGCGCTGACTTTCCAGATGTTCTCCACCACGGACGGCGCCATCTACCATGTGCTGACCCAGATCTTCGGCGCGAATGCACCCGACCTGCTCAGCGACCCCAAGCTCTTTCCCGCGCTGATCGTCGGCCAGAATATCTGGAAGGAGACCGGCTACGGCACCATCATTTATCTGGCGGCGCTGTCCAGCGTGGATGTGCAGCTGTATGAGGCTGCCAAAATCGACGGCGCAGGCCGTTGGCAGCTGATGTGGCATGTCACGCTGCCCGCCATCCGCGGCACCATTGTCCTGATGCTGATCATGAAGGTCGGCCAGCTTCTGAACACCAGCTACGAGCAGATCTTCCTGATGCAGAACTCGATGAACCGCGCAGCCTCCGATGTGTTTGACACCTATGTCTACACCAAGGGCATCACGGGCGGCCAGTACTCGCTGGCGACCGCCACCGGCCTGTTCAAGTCCACCATCAGTATGCTGATGGTCGTCACCGCCAACAAGATCGCCAAGCTGTGCGGCGAGTCCGGCCTGTACTAAAGAAGGGAGCTGTGCTACAATGACAATGCCCTTTACTCATAAGAAAGACGAGGTACGCGCCACCGGCACGCTGGAAGCCCGCACCCCCGGCGATCAGGCTGTACAGGTTCTTTTGTATGTCATCATTGCGCTGGTGGCGCTGGCCTGTGTGCTGCCCTTCATCTATGTGGTGGCCGGCTCCTTTGCGACCGAGCGCGAGCTGACCGAGCGTCCCTTCTTCCTGATCCCGCAGGATGTATCGCTGAACGCCTACCAGTACATCCTCAAGCAGGGCGATGTGTTCCGCGGACTGAAAAATTCGGTGATCGTCACCGTGATCGGCACGCTGATCAATATGTTCGTCTCCTGCACGATCGCCTACCCGCTGTCCCGCCCCTACCTCAAGGGCCGCAACGGCTTTATCAATATGGTCATCGTCACGATGCTGTTCACCGGCGGCATGGTTCCCGCCTACATTATGGTGGTCAATGTGCTGCATCTGGGCAACACCTACTGGGCACTCTGGCTGCCCACGGCGATGAGCGCCTTCAACATGATCATCATCAAGAACTACTTTCAGGGCATCCCCATGGAGCTGGAGGAGGCCGCCATCATTGACGGCTCCAACGATCTGATCACCTTCGTGCGCATCATCCTGCCGCTGTCCGCGCCGGTGCTGGCCTCGGTCAGCCTGTTCTACGCGGTCAGCCACTGGAACAGCTACTTCAATGCGATGCTGTACATCAACAACTCCGACATGGAGGTCATCACCATCGTGCTGCGGCGTCTGGTGTTCCTGACCACACAGGTAGCCGAGGATTCCACCTTCGACTGGGGCGCGGCCGGTATGCCGCCCATCAAGGCTGTCAAGATGGCCACCACGGTGCTGTCTACCCTGCCAATCCTCTGCATCTATCCGTTTGTGCAGAAGTTCTTTACCCAAGGTGTTATGGTCGGCTCGGTCAAGGGCTGATACCAAGCAATACAACCACTTTTATACAAAAAGGAGAAAAACGAAAATGAAAAAGGCACTTGCCCTCTCTATGGCGCTGGCGATGTCCGCCGCCATGCTCGCAGGCTGCGGCGGCTCCGCCTCCGACAGCACCTCCGCTTCCAGCGCTGCTTCCTCTGCGGATAGCGCTGCCTCCGGCACCCCCACCGTCAGCTTTATGATCCCCGACTTCACCGGCCATGTGCTGAGCAATGAACATTCCGATGAGGTCATCGCCAAGTACGAGGCCTACACCGGCACCCATGTCGAGTGGCGCACCGAGGCCAACGACACCTACAGCGAGAAGTTCGGCCTGACCCTGATGGACAAGGACAACATGCCGATGATCCTGACCGCAACCAAGACGCTGGACCAGAACGCCAACGCAGCCGATGCTGCCAAGCGCGGCGCCTTCTGGGATCTGACCGAGTACCTGCAGGACAGCGAGGCCTACCCCAACCTGTCCCAGATCAGCCCCGATGTTCTGAAGGGCCTGACCGTGGACGGCCAGATCATCGGCATCCCCCGCTCCCGCGCCATCGGCCGTAACGGTCTGGGCTACCGCACCGACTGGGCCGAGGCCGTGGGCATCACCGAGGCCCCCAAGACGGTCGAGGATGTCTATGACATGCTCTATAAGTTCACCTATGACGATCCGGACGGCAACGGTGCCAACGACACCTACGGTCTGGAAATGTGCAAATACACCGGCCCGTGGGATATTATCCAGACATGGTTCGGCTGCGGCAACGGCTGGGTCGAGCAGGACGGCAAGCTGGTTCCCGTACACCAGACCGCTGAGTATAAGGAAGCCCTCGACTGGATGCGCAAGATCTACGCCGACGGTCTGGTCCGCCCCGACTGGGCGACTGTGGACACTGCCAACTTCCAGGTTGACAGCCAGAAGGGCGTCACCGGTGTCTTTGTCGACACGATGGACGGCACCAAGCGCATCTGGAAATACTTTGAGGACAACGCCATTGCCGATGTAAACGATGCCTCCAAGATCGCCACCATGACCTCTGTCGGCCCCATCAACGGCCACACCCTTGCCACCACCGGCTACAACGGCTTCTACCTCATCACCAAGTCCGGTGCCAAGACCGAGGAGGACGTCAAGGCCTGCCTGCACTTCCTTGACAAGATGTGCGACCCCGAAATGATGGCGCTGGCCGACTACGGTCTGAAGGACATCTGCTATGACATCAACGCCGACGGCAAGATTGTTCCCAACGGCAAGTACGACACCACCAACTGCCCGCACGCAGGTCTGAATCAGGCTGTGCCCTATGTCCCCTACCTGACTGAGCAGAACCCCGATTACCAGCTCGAAAAGGCTGACTATCAGCTGGCTTACGAGGAGAGCATTGCCAACAACGTGCAGTATGCCGTGTTCAACCCCGCGCTGGGCTACCTGACCCAGTCCGACACCTACGCCGAGTGCGGCAGCGACCTTGTCCAAATTCTGGACGATGCCCGCACCCAGTATATCTGCGGCCAGATCGACGAGGCTGGTCTGCAGGCTGCCTTCGACCAGTGGAATGCCCGCGGCGGCACGCAGGTCATTGAGGAAGTCAACGCCCTGTACGCAGCAGATAAAGCCTAATTGAATGTGAGCGCCGCAGCGGATGTTGCGGCGCTCTTTTATGATGGAGGGAAAGTCCATGCAAATCTCTGTGCGCAGCCAGACGGCTGCGGAAACCACCCTTAGCTGGCAGCCGGTGGCCGGGGCCGCCCGCTACCGCATTTTGTGGAGCGACCGCCCTGGCGAGACCGTGCGGTTCAAAACGGCGGGCGAGAGCGGGGAAAGCCTTTTCACCTTCTGCCGCTCGACGCATATCCCCTATTACATCAAGGTGCAGGCGCTGGCAGAAAACGGAGCCCTGCTGGAGGAAAGCACACCCGTGCAGACCCCCGTGGGCCGCGTGCTGCAGCAGCAGCTGGAGGCGCTGTCCCGCGGACTGGTGGCTGTCACGGCAAACACCGGTGTGTTTATCAGCTGGCGGCTCTTTAAAAGCGAGGTCACCGGCCACAACGCCACCGGCCTGACCGGCACCGACTTTGTCCTGTACAAAAACGGCGTCAGGCTGGCCACCGTGACCGACAGCACAAACTATCTGGACGCGCAGGGCACAAGCGGGGATAGCTACGCCGTGGCCCCGCTGGTAAACGGCGTAGAAGGGCCCGCCTGCAGGGGCGTAAAGCCGTGGCAGAAGGGGTACTATGAGCTTCCGCTGCAAAAGCCGGCGGACGGCGTGACCCCGGCGGGGGAGCCCTTTGCCTACCATGCCAACGATATGAGTGTGGGTGATATTGACAACGACGGCGAGTACGAGTATTTTGTAAAATGGGATCCTGACAACTCCCACGATGTGTCGATCAAGGGCTACACCGGGCGGTGCTTTATCGACTGCTATAAGCTGGACGGCACGCTGGTCTGGCGGCTGGACATGGGGCAGAACATCCGCGCCGGAGCGCACTACACCCAGTTTATGGTGTACGACTTCAACGGGGACGGCAGGGCCGAGATGGCTGTCAAGACCGCGCCCGGCACCGTGATGACCCGCTTTGCGCCGGACGGCACCGTGCTGTCCCGCCAGTATATCACGATGCCGCAGAAGGATCTGGACGCCGGGTACAGCCACGCGGATAACTATGTCTGCACGGCGCAGGATTACCGCCTGCATATGGCCGAGGTGTTCCGCCGCTGGCACACCCACCCCGAGGTCGTAAACGGCCGCTGGCCCGCCACGGTGGAGCAGTGCTTCGGCCTTGCGCCGCAGTACGCCTACCCCCTGTGCGAGGCTGATGCCCTTGCGCTGGCCGACTATTTCCTTGATGTGTATGCGCCGAGCCGCAGCCCTAAAAACGAGCTGCGCAAGTTCGAGGGCTTTGTCTATGACGGCCCCGAGTACCTGACGATGTTCGGCGGGGACGGCGCCGAGCTGGACACGATCGACTACCCTTACCCCCGTGTGGATGACGGCCTTTTGTGGGGCGATTATGCAATGCCCCGCATCGAGCCGTGCAACCGCGTGGACCGCTTTAACGCAGGGGTGGCCTATCTGGACGGCGAGCGCCCCTATCTGATTGCCTGCCGCGGTTACTACACCCGCGCCACGCTGGCGGCCTACGACTTTTTTGAGAACCGCTTTCACAAGGTATGGGGCATCGACTCTGGCTTTGTGCCGATGGCGAACCCCTTCAACGACACCGGCTGCCACCTTGCTGTCGGCACCGACCCTGTGTACGGCATTCTGGCCGGGCAGGGCAACCACAGTATTTCGACTGCTGACATTGATGGGGACGGCTGCATGGAAATTGTGTACGGCGCAGCAGCCATCGACCATGACGGAAGCCTGCTCTACTCCAAATACGGCACCCTGCCGGACGGCAGGACCCGCGCCAAGTTCGGCCACGGCGATGCGATGCATGTGGCCGACATCGACCCCGACAGCCCCGGTTTGGAGATTTTTAATGTCTACGAGGAGGGCGAGCGCGCCCCCTACGGCTGGGCACTGCGCGATGCCGAGACCGGTGATGTCCGCTTTGGCGAATACGCCGAGGAGGATCTGGGCCGCTGCATGATCGGCAAGATCGACCCGAACACCCGCGGCCTGCAGGTCTGGGTCAAGGATGTGTACGATGTAAACGGCCGCACGCTGGAGCTGCCAACCCCCGGCACGAATATGAAGATCTACTGGGCGGGCGATCTTTCGACCCAGATCACCGATGGTGCGGACTATCTGTACGGCGATCAATACGGCGTCATTAACGATCTGACCCACGGCGTTATGCTGCAGCCCGCGGGCACCGCCACCAACAACGGCACCAAGGGCAACCCCTGCCTGGTGGCCGATGTGCTGGGCGATTTCCGTGAGGAGCTGTTGGTGCGCACGGCGGACGACACCGCCATCCGCATCTACACCACCACCGATCTTACCCCCCACAAGCTGTTTACCCTGATGCACGATGCGCAGTACCGCTGCGGCGTGGCATGGCAGAACAACTGCTACAACCAGCCGTGCTACCCGTCCTTTTACTATGCAGGCGACATGGATTTTGCCAATGTGCTGCCGCAGCTGAACGCCAAGCCCACTCTCTGGATGGCGGGCGATTCCATTATGCAAAGCTACGCCTCCGAGGACAAGCCGGTGACCGGCTGGGGCGAGATGCTGCACACGCTGGCGCAGGGGGATGCTGTATGCTGCGCTGCCCACCGCGCGGACTGCCCCTTCCCGCAGGAGATGCGCTACGAGCTGCCGGGCCTTGTCATTGACAACTGCGCCATGGCGGGCCGCAGCAGCAAGACCTTCCGCGAGGAGGGGCGGCTGGACGACATTGCCGCGCATATCCGCCCCGGTGATCTGCTGGTGGTCAGCTTCGGCCATAACGATGCCAACCGCGCAAAGGCCGAGCGCTATGTCCCGGCGGATGCCTTCGGCGAGAGCCTGCGCCCCTTCTGGGACGCTGCCCGCAGCCACGGCGCAGTGTGCATCTTTGCCTCCCCCGTGGCGATGCGCGAGTTTGACGAGGCCGGTGTCTGCCACCCCTCGTTTGCCGCCTACCGCGAGGCGATGCGCGCCTTTGCCGCCGAGGTCGGCGCGCCGTTTATCGACCTTGGTGCCGCTACCGCTGCCGCCAACACCGCCTTTGGCGCTGAGCGCTGCAAGGCCCGCTATATGTGGGTGGGCGCAAAGCAGGACAACGCCCACCAGCAAAACGCCGGCGCCTGCCGCACGGCACAGGCCTTTGTGCAGCAGCTTTTGCAGGATACCACCCCGGCACTGGATATGCTGCGGGCAAATTTCAAATAAATTTTGACAAAAAAGAAGGTTTTGTTTATGAACTACACCGAACCGAAGGTCATTTACACCTGCTTCCCCGGCGGCAAGCATAAGGTGCTGACGATGAGCTATGATGACGGCCGTTTGGAGGACCGCCGCCTTGTCGAGCTGTTCAACCGCTACGGCATCCGGGGCACCTTCAACCTGAACGGCGGCCTGCCCCGCCCCGAGCGCATCCCCGAGAGCGAGTGGGTCGAGCTGTACAAAGGCCATGAGGTCGCCTGCCATACCTACCACCACCCCACCATCTCCCGCAGCCCGCTGGACCAGACCGCCCGGCAGGTGCTGGCCGACCGTATGCAGCTGGAGGGCGTCATGGGCTACCCTGTGCGCGGTCTTGCCTACCCCAACGGCAGCTGGACGCCGGAGATCGCCGCCCTGCTGCCCGCGCTGGGCATCCGCTACGCCCGCGTGGTGGGCGACACCCACGACTTTGCGATGCCCCACGATTTTATGACATGGAAAGCCACCTGCCACCACACACACAACCTGCTGGAGGACGGCAAGCGCTTTGTAGAGCTGTACAAGACGCAGTATCTCTACATGATGTATGTCTGGGGCCACAGCTTTGAGTTCCGCACCGAGGAGGACTGGGCATTGATGGAGCAGTTCTGCCAGCTGGTCGGCGGGCGCGAGGACACATGGTACGCCACCAACATCGAGATCGTGGACTACATGGCAGATGCCGCCCGCCTGCAGTACACCGCCGCGGGCGATAAGGTCTGCAACCCCAACGCCCAGTCCATCTGGGTCGAGGTGGACGGCCGCCACTATGAGATCCCCGCCGGAAAGACAGTGGCGCTGGTATGAAACTGATTTACCCCATTTTGCCCGACGGACGGTTTAAGGCACTGACCCTGAGCTTTGACGACGGGCGCGTGCAGGATCGCCGCCTGGTGACGCTGCTGAACCGCTGCGGCATCAAGGCGACGTTCAACCTGAACTCTGGCGAGCAAGGCGAAAACCGCATCCCCTTGTGCGAATATGCGGCGCTGTACGCCGGGCATGAGATTGCCGCCCACGGCGTGCGCCACCCCGGTATGACCGCCGCCCCGCTGCCGTTGGCCGCACAGCAGGTGTTGGAAGATCGCCGGGCGCTGGAGCATCACACGCAAGCCCCCGTGCGCGGCTTTGCCTACCCCTACGGCGAGGTAAACGCCGCCGTAGCTGCCATGCTGCCCGCGCTGGGCATCCGCTACGCCCGCACCACACAGGACACGGGGCGGTTTGACTTTCCGCAGGATTGGCTGCACTGGGACCCGACCTGCCATATTTTCAACGATCTGGCGTACCATGGCGGAAAGTTTCTGTCCCGCACCGGGCTGCGCAAGCCGATGCTTTTGTACGTCTGGGGGCATAGCTACGAGCTGGACGAAAACAACGGCTGGACCCTGCTGGAGGATTTTTGCCGCCGTCTTGGCGGGCAGACGGATATCTGGTACGCCACCAATATCGAGATTTATGACTATCGGCAGGCCTGCGCACGACTGGAATTTTCTGCCGATGCCGACCGTGTGTACAACCCAAGCTGTCGTGACTGCTGGCTGTATGTGGACGGGCAGACCGTCCGCGCTGCCGCCGGGCAGACAACGTCGCTGTAAAAAAGGAGAGAGCAATGGCAAACCTGATTTTTGACAAAGCCCAAATCGAGGCTACCATCGACAAGATCGTGGACCGCACGATGCGCATGGATATGACGTGGGACTGGCCCTGCGGTGTCGCCTACTACGGCATCTGCGAGGCGTATGAGGTCACCAAAAACGAGCGTTATCTGCAGCTGGTCAAGGACCGCGTGGACGAGTATATTGAGCTGGGCCTGCCGAGCTGGACGGTCAACACCTGCTCAATGGGGCACTGCCTGATCACCCTGTATGAGCATACCGGCGATGAAAAGTATCTGAACATCGCCAAAAGCAAGGTCGAGTATCTGGAAAAGGAGGCGCTGCGCTTCGGGGATCATGTTCTGCAGCACACCGTCTCGGTCAACAACGACTTTCCCGAGCAGGCGTGGGCAGACACGCTCTTTATGGCGGGCTTCTTCCTGCTGCGGATGGGCGTGCTTTTGAAGGACGAGGCCCTGATCAACGATGCGCTGAACCAGTATTACTGGCACATCAAGTACCTGCAGGACCCCGAGAGCGGACTGTACTACCATGGCTATAACAACATCACCGGCGACCATATGTCGGGCATCAAGTGGGGGCGCGCCAACGCATGGGCGGCCTACACGATGGCGCAGGTCGGCGTGCGGCTGCCGCAGTGCTACCTCTACCCCAAGTTTTTGGATGTGGTCGGCAGCCTGAACGACCAGCTGGCCGCGCTCAAGCTCTGCCAGACCGAGAACGGCCTGTGGCGCACGATCGTGGACGATGCCGCCTCCTATGAGGAGGTCAGCGCAAGCGCCGGCATCGCCGCCGCCATGATCACCAAGGGCAACCCCCTGCACATCAAGTACATCAACAAGGCTATCCCCGGTATGCTGGCCAATGTCAGCCCAGACGGCCGTGTGCTGAATGTCTCGGGCGGCACGGCGGTCATGAAGGACGCCGACGGCTACCGCGGCATCAGCCGCGACTGGATTCAGGGCTGGGGTCAGGGTCTGGCGCTGGCATTCTTCGCCGGTGTGCTGAACTACGACAACGTCCGCTCGGACGGCGCGTTGTAAATTGTCTGACAGGGCAAAAGCCCCCGCTGCCATAAGCAGCGGGGGCTTTTGCCTGCATATCGATGTTTTACCCTTTCTCAATCCAGCCGGAACACCTGCTCCAGCTTGGGCTGGGCACCGGTGACGGGGTCCATTTCCAGTTCCAGAATGTCCTTCATGTAGTCGTTCCAGCGGTCAACGACCGGGCTTTCGGCCTGTACCTTTTCGGCGTAGGCAACGCCCTTTTCGCACTCGTAATAGCCGAACAGCTCATCGTTGCAGTAGAAAATGCTGTAATTGCAGATGCCTGCATCCTTCAGCACCTTGACCATCTCGGGCCAGATTTCCGCGTGGCGGCGCTGATATTCCGCCTTGCAGCCGGGCTTGATGCGGCCCTTCCATGCCATATGCTCCATTTGGTATACACTCCTTTTATTATACAAGCTTTTCCAGCTCCAGCTTGGCGCGGCGGCAGTGCTCCAGCTCGGCTACGCTGCCGTCCCACGCCTCGTTCTCACCGACAAAGCGCACCGTGCTGTCCTTGACGGTCAGGCCGTTCACGCAGCGGGCGTACAGCGCTGGGATGGCGTGCGGGTAGATGTGCCGGGCCGAGGGCTGCTCGTCAAACAGGCCGCCGGGCTGGGTGCCGTGGTGCTGCAGCGTCAGGTGCATCTCGCTGATGCGCAGGTCCTGAATCTCGCTGTCCGGCTCACCGGCCGCAAAGGCGCAGCTTTCACTTGTCAGGTACAAATGGTCAAAGCTGACGCGGCGGATCACGCCTGCCGGGCCGGTCTTGCCCTTGCGCGGCGTGGCGCTGACAAACACCGGCTCGCCCTTGCCCCACCAGCCCGGCGCACCGGGCAGCTGGTAGGAGTCGGCGTAGCGGCGGGTGCAGCCGGTCAGATGGTGGACATGGATGTCCTCCACCGTGCCGCCGTCCCGCACCCAGACGCCCACCGCGCGGGAGCAGTCGTCAATGACGCAGTCGCTCAGCGTCACATTGCGGATCACACCGTGGGTCTCGGTTCCGATTTTCAGCGCAGAATCGCGGGAATGTAAGATGCAGCCCGTGATGGCCACATTCTCGCTCGCACCGTAGCGGCGGGACATCGGCCCGGTGGATTTGACCACAATGGCGTCATCGCCGGTGCGCACGATGCAGTTGGAGATGACGACATCCTGACAGCAATCGGGGTCGATGCCGTCATTGTTGGCGCCGCGGTCATCGTTTAAAATCATGATGTTCTGGATGCGCACATGCCGGCAGCCCGCCATGTGCAGCGTCCAGAACGCCGCGTCCTGCAGGGTCACATCGCGCACGGTAAAGTTTTCGACTGCCTCAAACAGCATCATGCGCGGGCGGAACGCCTCGCAGAATTTCGGGCATTCGTGGAAGCCGTTGTCCACATTCTTGTCCAAAAACACCTTGTCGCCCTGACCATAGATCGTGCCCATGCCGCTGATGGTCACATTTTTGGCGTGGCTGGCCCCCAAAAAGAAGCCGCCCTCCCAGCCGTCGGCGGTGTCGTCAGGGTCGGTGCCGTCCCCGCCCTGCGGGAACGGGGTAATATCTGCGGGGTTCAGGCTGCTGATAAGCACCGCGCCGCTCTCCAGATGCAGCTCCACATTGTCCTTCAGCAGCACGGAGCCGCTCAAAAAGCGCCCGGCCGGCACGATAACGCGCCCGCCGCCCGCCGCTGCGGCCGCATCGACCGCCTGTTGGATGGCTGCCGCGCAGTTGGTCACACCGTCTGCCACAGCGCCGTAGCGTAAGATACTGTAGTCCATCGCTCCTGCTCCTTTTTTGTCTGAATTCTTTCTTCAGCATAGCACAGAAGCAGGGGTATGTAAAGTGCAATTATCACAAAGGATACTGCACTATGCCGCATATCTTTTGCTGCCCCGGCATTGTACAATAAAGAATAATCACAAGATAAAGGAGAGGAATGTTATGCCCTGTACGCTGCCTGCATCGCTGGTCGATGCCGCCGTCTGCCGCGGCTCCTTTCATGCCGTTTTGGGCGGGGAGGTTGAGGATACCGCTTTTGCCGACTTTTCCGCCGCGCTGCAAAAAGCACAGGCGGAGGGGCGGATTCTGACCGCAAGCCTTTTCCGGTATGAAAACCACCTGTTTTTTTATGCCGAGGGGCTGAACCGCCCGTTCACGCCGCAGGGGCTTTGCCCCGCGCTGGACGCGGCGCTGCTGCCGTGGCCGCCCGCTCTGGGCGAGGCAGAACCCCGCCCGTGGGCCGCCATGCAGCCGTATTTTTACCACGATGTACCCACCACCGCCGCCGACTGGCAGCAGGGCCGCTGCCCCCAGCGCCGCCGCGGCCGCATTGCGCTGCTGCCGCCCGACAGCTGGTGCAGCTATATGGAGCATCACCTGCGCATTGTGACCGAGGGGTTGGTCGAGGGGGACCGCTGGCATCTCATCTGTGTGCAGGAGGGGGTGCTTTTCTCCTACCTTGAGGAGCCGCGCACCAATGTGAACATCAGGCACCAGCCGGGCGCGCACAGCCCCGAGCTGGACGCATGGATCGCCGCCGACCCCGAAAGCCACTTTGCACGCTTTACGCCGGAGCAGAAGGCCCACCCGGACAGCGGCCACAACTTTGTATTTTTGCCCCGCATTGCGGGAACGGAGGACTGAATCATGACAAGGATCGGATGCCGCGCCCATGATTACGGCAAACTGCCCGCCGCCGAACTGGCCGCTGTACTGCACGCCAAGGGCTACACCGGCGCCCAGCTGGCCATGCCCCGCGGCATTGCGGGCATTGCGGATTTTGCCCATATCACCGAGGAACAGCTTGCAGAGATCCGCACGGCCTTTGCCGCGCAGGATGTGGAAATTTCGGTGCTGAGCTGCTATCAGGACCTGTCTGCCCCTGATGCGGACGCCCGCCGCGCCGCTGTGGATGCCGTAAAGCGCACACTGGGCTATGCCAAGGTGCTGGGTGCCAAAATGGTGGGCAGCGAGACTGCGTGGGGCCCCTGCACGGACGAAGAAAAGGCTGCCCGCCGCCCGCTGATGCTCGACAGCATCGCCCGCATCACCGAGGAGGCCGCCCGCCTTGACGCTGTGTTTGCGGTGGAATCGGTGGACGTACACCCGCTCTGCACGCCGGAGCTGCTGCGCGAGGTGCTGGACGCCGCCGCTGACGAAGCCCACTGCAGGGTCATTTTTGACCCTGTCAACCTGTTCTGTGCAAGGGATGGGCAGGACAGGGCGTATCAGGCTGCCCACTGGAGCCGCTGGCTGGAGGTCATCGGCAATCAGCTTGGCGCTGTGCATGTCAAGGACTGCCGCATCGGGGCCGACGGCAGCAAGACGCTGCTGCCGCTGGGCGAGGGGGATATGGACTATACGGCCATCCGCGCCTTTTTGGCTGCGTGCGCCCCCGCCGCCCCGCTCATCCGTGATGAGGTGATCCTGACTGCCGATACGGCCGATGTGCGGTATCTGCGCAGGATGACCGACACTGTGTAAAAGTAAAAAAATTGCCCAACCGTTTTGCGGTTGGGTTTTTTCGTATTTTGTCAGCGATTCCAATAGGCTGCTGCGTTTCTGCCGGCTTCGGTGCCTACAGCGTTGTAGGCGGGCTGCAGGTAGTGGAAGCAATCCTTCATCAACCCTTTTGCGGCGAAGGTCTTGAATTGACGGCTGACCAGCACGATGTCGCCCTGTTCGGCGGCCAGTTCCTCCTGCGCCTGCTGCATGGGCAGGTACAGCTCCGGCTCATCGCGCTGGTTGCCGATTTGGATCAAAAAGCAGGTTTGCGCGCCTGCGTCCTGCATAAAGCTGTGCAGAACGCGCTCGGTGTCGGCTTTGTAAACGTCCTTGGGGGTGTGCAGGTCGCCGTCGGTGCAACCCTGGCACCAGACCATGGCGCTGTGGCGGATGGGATAGCCGTTTGCCTGCAAAAAGGCGCGCGCCTTGCGGGCGCGGCGCACGGCATCCTGATAGTACGGTGTGCCGGGCAACCACTTGGCAATGGCAGAGCCGCCCTTGGCGCAGGACACGCCCACCACCGGCACACCGGTTTGGGCGGTGCAGGCATTGACGAAGGACGACACCATCGCCCCCGTTTTCATGCCCGGTTCATACACACCAGCGGGGTCGTTCTCGTTCACACCGAAGGGTTCTTCCAGCGGGTGCAGTGTGTCGGGGTCGGTGACGGCGCGGTATTCGTACCCCATGCCGGGGGCGACAACAGGGGCAAGGGCGGCTTCCCCGCGCCCCGCCATATTACTTTGCCCCATAAAAAAGAGAAGATCTACGGTTCTCATAAAAGCTCCTTTTATCTAGGCAATACCGCACAATTCCCGCCTTACGGCTTAAGCACCGTTCCGGCGGCTGCGACACTTAGAATTATGCGGTATCGCCTTAAAACAAGAAAGATTTCACTGAGCGCCCACTGCGCGGACACTTTTTGTTTATGTCGATGCCACGGAAACCGTCGCCTTACGAGCAGGATTTTTCTGCGTCTTACGCAACAGTATGCAACCGGTGTGGCTGATAGGAAAATTATACCGCACGGAAGTGCCTAAGTGCAATCGTAAGTTGTACTCTCCGGTATTAAGTTGTACGCATCACGGCAAGATTCCGGCGGCAAAGCCCGGATTTGTATGTTTTGCAGATAAGATAGGATTCGTATTTGCTTTTTAGTATTTTATTTATTTAGTATTTATTAGTGCAGGCTTTTCCTGTACAGGTGAAACCCGTCTGGGCAAAGCCTGCACAGGAAAAGCCGTTCTTGGGTAAGAAAGCCCCAAAGGCGGGGAATTTGGGGCGGTATTTGGCTGGACAGGCACCGTGCCGATGTGGTGCGAACGCGCCCAAACAGGGGCGTTTCTCGCGGCGACAGGGGTGGTATGTGGGGCTGCTGTGGCGTGGTACTTTCGTACAATTTCTTGCCGGAAAGTAAACCTTATATACCGGTTCGTTGGGCTTTTCCTGTGCGAGAACCTCGTGATATTGGTATCCGCATTTCTCAATGGAACAAAAACTGCGCATTTATTTGATTGGAGTGTGCGAGAATCCGTTTCGAAGATTTGCCCCCAAAACTGCCCCCAAAAGGGTTTGGAACGGGTCAGCACCATGCAGCACTCCTTTGTACACATGGGACAAAATCCGTTCTGAGCCTAGGTACGCAATACCACCAAACCCAACAAAACAACATTCCAACGCATAAACTTTGAATTTCTCATAACCCGGAGGTCGCAGGTTCAAGTCCTGTCTCCGCAACCAACAAAGAACGGTAAGACGTCAAGTTTTACCGTTCTTTTTCTTTTTGCAAAAGAAACGGATATTTTTATTCAGTTTTTATTCAGCTGGCATTTTCTGCTGATGCAAAGCCGACAATAGAGTTCATCGCGCTTGCAGCCTGTAACCGCCCATCGTTGATGAGGTGAGCGTAGTAGCGGTCAAGCGTTGCGGGGTCGTCACCGACAAAATCCGCAACGGAAATTTTATCAACTCCGTTATGCAGCAGCAAGGAGACAACCGTGTGCCGAAATGCGTGAGGATTGATGTGTGGGAACGTAGGGTCAATCTTCTGCCATTTCTTTGTCATGTAGGCAAAGTGCTTCGTGACGGTATCGGGGTTGATGATGCCGCCGCGCTCTCCGCAGAAAATATAATCCGTGTCAATCCACTGGTCGCCCCACTTCTCTTTCTCCACGTCGAGCCAAGCTAGATACTCTTTCAGCAGGGCTTCGACTTCGGGAGACATCGGGAGTAGGCGGCCTTTTTCGTTCTTTGGGTAAGGCTTCTCATAAGCGCCGCGCCGGGGATGGTACAGCACCGTGCCGAGCAGTAAGATAGTGTGAGTGTTGAAGTCGATGCAGGAGCGCTTGATGCCCGCAAACTCGCTGCGGCGGTCACCGTAGACCATGCACAGGTAGCCGAGCGTCCGCCACTTGGGGGATTCCGCATCAAAGGCAACTTTGATTTTTGCAAGCTCGGCGGGCTGGTAGTAGGTCGGCGTGGCTTTGTGGGCTTTTGGCGGCGTGGCATCCTCGGCAGGATTCCGCGAGATGATGTGCAGCTTTTTTGCTTGCGCGAAGATGGTGGAGAGCAGACGGTGGAACTCCAACACGGTTTTCCGAGAGAGAGAGCCGCCCGTTTTCTTATTTTGACCGGGCTGCAACATTTCGCGGTAGAAGCGGTTGAGCAGCGAGCCGGAAATATCGCGCACTTTCATGTGGCCGAAGTAAGGAATGAGGCGCTTATCCAAAATGTCTTGGTAGCGGTCAAGGGTGCTTAATTCGATGCCCTCGACGCGCTTCAATTCCATAACCTCGTGTGCAAAATCGCGGAACAGAACGCCGTCATCAGATGCAAGCCCCTCGCGGCACTCGCGCTCAAACAGAACAGATTGTTCCTGTATCAGCTTTTGAACCTGACGTTCGGTTGAACCCTTTGGAACTTTAACGGATTTCTGGTAAGGCTTCAAGGTTTTTCCGTTTTCATCCTCACCGCGATAGACACGGATTTGGATAGAAACAAGTTCACCTTTTTTATTATAATAACGTTTGGTGGATGCCATAATTACTCCTTTCCTTGCAGCCACTCATAAAACGTGTCGTAACCCTCGTTTTTGGTGTGGGGCAAGTGGTTAACAGCTTCTTGCAACCACTTATCAAATCCGGGCTGTTCAATACGCTTGTCTTTTTCGGAGAGAAACAGGCGGTATATATCATCCCGGTGTTGGACGGTATCTTCATCACCGTCCAATGTATTTAAAGCAGCATTTTTGTAACTGCTTAGACGGTTGGCGATTTTTCGTGCAAGCTGTTTTTCTGGTGTTACTTCCGGGCGGACAAGATTTTTCTTGCGCTCGATTTCCTGCATTTGGGAACAGGTTTTACCGTCAATGTTATCTGTATAACTACAATACATGATCTTACGATTGGTAGTAACAAAATAACGTTTACAGCGTTTACAAGAACGAAGATTGTATTTTTGACTGCCGTTATTGCCTGTATGCCAAGTATGACGGATGCAATAGTCCAGAACTGCGCCGCATATCTGGTACAGGTTTTTGCAGGTATATGTGTAGTCAATGTTATCGTCATATTGCAGGTGAAGCATGAATGACGATTGATTTAGACTGTTCCCTTTTGCATACTTCATCATGTCCATATAGGTGTTTTCTGATTTAGAGGGAACGCCATATATGGGCGATAATTCATCCGATAGAACATACAAGTCAGCCCGGTCTAACAGGTCGGGACGGCAGTCATTGGCATTATCGGCGGCTTCGATAAGTAAATGAAGAAGCTGCATATCCCAGTGTAGGCGGGTTATATCATCCAGTGTGTCACTGTGTACAGCAGTGATATACTGTTGAGCAAACACAGTGAGTTGCGCGTATGTTGCAGTGAAAAGCTGTCCGATAGGAAGTAGAGCGGAATGGTTTTTGTCGATTAAAATGCCGTCGATGGGCGATTCAGAAAAGTTACCAAAAAAGAAAATTGTGACAGTATCCTTTGAGAATTTTAAGAGAGTATCAAAGGAAATAGAGCAAAGAAAATCCCGGTACGCAGCAGCGCCATTATCAATTATTGATAGGGCTTTTTGAACATCGGGGTCATGCTGGATGGCTTCAAATTCATCAATAGTAAAATCCATAAACTACTCCTAGAAAATGTTTTACAAATAAATAATACATCATTCGCGGAACAATGTCAAGAATGAAGAAAAAGGAATCCGCGCAATAATATCGTTTGTCCTCTCGTGAATGATAAGCACCGCAAAAAAGTTGTAAACCAGCTTTCGCGGCATATCCTCGTTTTATTCTGTTGACTGCGGTATTCCACGGTCTGGTTGACAACTTTCCTGCGGTACTTGCTGGGTAATCACGGACGAAACGAAATTTTTAATCCGTTCGGATTGGAAATTGAAATTTTGAAAGTGAGGACAACGAAAATGAAAGAGACTGTGAAAACATCGAGAACGGCGGGCTATTTGGAAAAAATCTTCCGGGCATTAAATGCAAAGTATTTTGACAATCAGTTGGAAGAACCTATTATCACGATACAGAGTACGCCCAAGGCATACGCACATGTTACCATCGGCAAGGCATGGCAACGTGGAGATACTACCCGCAGGGAGTTAAATATCGGGGCAGGAACTCTTGACAGAAGCATTTTCGAAATTGTTGCATCTGAACTCCACGAGTGCATACACATCTACAATATGCAGCGCGGCATACAGGATTGCAGCAGGGGCGGGCAGTATCACAACAAAAAATTCAAAGCCGCCGCCGAAGCCCGTGACCTGAAAATCAGTTACGACCCGCGCATCGGCTGGAGCATCACCGAACCGACAGAAGCCCTCTGTAATTTCGTTCTGGAACAGGGCTGGGACGATATTCATATGAACCGCATAGAGGGCGGCTATACAACGCGCGGCAAAGGTACAGAGAACACGACAGGCAAGCCAACAGGCGGCAGCAGTCCAAACACCCACAGTATCAAATATGTATGTCCCTGCTGCGGTAACAGCGTGCGGGCAACCAAGATAGTACACATTTTGTGCATGGACTGCAATGAACCGATGCAGCCACAATAAAATGAGAATCCGGGAGCGATATAGCCCCCGGATTTTTGATGTGAACATTTCAAAATTAAATAAATGATTCAATATTGTTTATTAGAATTATAAAAAATCTGCTGATCGGCAAAGCCGACCAGCAGAACGCAAAAGGCGTTTATTTTGAAAATCATATATTGCTTTTGCGCCGATTGCAGTCTGCACAAAGCATTTGACAATTTTCTGAAATCGTTTTTCCACCTTTGCTCCAAGGGGTAATATGGTCGGCCTGCATTTCTTCCAGCTCAAAATGTTGTTTGCATTTTGGGCAAATGCCTTTTTGCCGTTCGTATGCAGTGCGAGCCATTTTGGAACTAAATGCTCGAATGCTAAGATGCTTTTCGTTGCCGTCAAGAAGATACTCATAGACACCTTTTTGATTAGTGACATCTTCATCGTCGAGCAATTCAACAATATGCGCTTCAAGTGCTTTGGGGTCGTAAGCGTTCGTGCCATACTTGTTATAGTAAATACCCCACTCAAGGCCGCACATTAGCTTCTTTCGAAATTTAGGAAATGTGGCTTTTACCCAATTTATGACAGTCTGGAAATACAACCAAAGTTCATTGCAATTTGTATCGTGCTGGTGTTTTGACATATAATCTTCGATTTCAATACCGTCGCGGGCTGCAATCCACTTTATAGCCGTTTCCAGATAGTTCTGTCTGATGGCACTACCGCTTAGATAATCACCAGCAATTTGGTACGCAGGACATTGAGATTTACTGAAATACTTTTTAGCTTCTGTCAGCCATTCGCCGGTATAGATAGCATTGCGTAACTCCTGCGAAGTAAGTTGTTCACCCGCGATATTGATGATTTTGAACCAGTCGAGCTTTTCTTTGTCGCTTCCCTCGCAAATATAAATCATTAAAGGATAGTCTAGGATTTGCTGCTGTTCAGTTTTGGTTAAATTGTGAAAAGCCAAATGGTCGATAGAAAAATCACCGTTGACATACTGGCAAATGCTGATAGTTCTTTGCTGGCCGTCAAGTAGTTCGTAATTACCATCATCACTTTTCACCCAGTACATGACATTCAAGGGAAAATTCTTGCGGATAGTGCGAATGACTTCATCACGCTGTTTGTCTTTGTAGATGAATTCGCGCTGAAAAGCAGGGCGAATATTTAGCTTGCCGCCATACCCGACAACACCATTTTCCGCGCTGTCTATGTACCCTGCGACGACATTCTTGACGGGGATTTCATGCAATTCAATTTTCATCTGCGTTCACCTGTTTTCTGCGTATAGTCAGCCGAACATACGTTATTTTTCCGTTGATTTTACCCTCGGCATTTTTTATTAGACCGGGAATTGCTGTCTCAGACGTATAGTTATGCGGCGATACAATTTCATGCCGTTCAGAACAGGACGAATCACGTCGTCGTGTCCGTTGTTCTGCGGATGAGTATGCGGAAGTATGGGCGAACTGTTGTCCGTCTCTCTCTCTCTCTCTCTCTCTCTCTCTCTCTACATTACTATTTTGTGAACAATTTGGGAATGAATAAACCAAATCTTTCCCGTCGTTTCCTTTTCGGAATGCGACGATTTCAAACTGGTCGGGATTATACTTATCAAGAAAAGTGATAGGTACGCCCATAACACCATAGTAGTCGCAGGGAATATCAACGGTCTTGTTTACATTGATTGCATCGCAGTTATCATATTTGGGATATAACTCTGGTGTGTAATTTCTGAAAAGAACCATGTTTTCATGGCGTTTTTCAATATCGACATTCGTAAACCAACAGATGTTACCCATGCGCCGCCATTTTTGTCCATTCTCATCTATTTTGAAGTCGGTCTTTTTGACCTCATAAGAATCGGGTACTTTGAACCAAAAATGACCGCTGTTGTAGCCGAGCCAAAGTCGGTTTTCCGCAATCATAGGAAAGATTTCTTTATATGTTACAGCATTCATGTTGCCGATAATGATATAATGCTTTTGGTATTCTTCCAAAAGAGCAATATATTCACGAAACAAAGAAAACGGTGGGTTAGTTACAACAAAATCCGCTTCGCAAAGCAAGTGTACACATTCGGGGCTGCGGAAATCTCCGTCACCATCAAGAAGCGTCATTGTGTTCTTCTTGTTGCGCATAAGGTATTCAACGTCGGAAAGGTCAATACGGCCATCGTTATTTTCGTCAGTTACCTCAGTTATTTCAACTTTGTATGGTTTCCGCTCCGTCTCCTGCATGGGAGAATTGTCTGCGTCAGCAATAAAGGAAAGCTGGCCGCCATTATCAATGTAGTATTCAAATTCTTGCCCTGTTACGGGGGAAGAAGCATAACAAGTCGTTATTAACTTTTTCAAACCAAGAGCGTTAAAATTCATAGCAAAATATTTGAAAAAGTTACTCTCATAGGGGTCATCACAATTACAGAGGATGGTTTTCCCTCCAAAATGGTGTTTATAGTGTTTCATTTCGCTTTCGATTAGGGAAAGCTGGGTATAGAATTCATCCTGCTTGTTGCGTGCAGAATCATGCAAATTACTGTTTCCAGCCATAGTGCTTTGCCGTCCTTTTTGGTATTGCGAAGAAGCCGTTTTACTTAGGTCATACTCCTATTATCTATAAGTATACTGCAAAAATCTGTTTCACACAATATGATTTTATTATGAAGCGTTTAGCCATATAAAACTATAATTAAATAAAATTAGAGGGCGCGGATCGCGCCCTCTGTTTTGATGTTAACTTTTCAATTTTTAAATCAAGGAGTCATCGAAATAATATGCTTGAAATACAGTGCCATTGTCCATGATAAAACGACCCTGTGCATCCGATGGAATCTGTTCCGCTGCGCGGCCATCTCCAATAATAATGGTTGAGAGTGTTGCATCTGCGCGTCCGCAGATACGGACATTAAGGTTATTTTTGATTTGTCCGGGCAAAATGTTAGCATCTGGGCGCTGTGTGGCTAAGACCAGATGAATTCCAAAAGCGCGCCCCTGCCGGGCAAGAGTTGAAAGGCGGGCTTCGATTTGAGACAGCAACTCTTTACGTTCCTTATCCGCTCCGGTCTTATCCAATAACTCGGCGACTTCATCGCAGGAGAAAATGATGCGGTTTAGGTATTGCTTGGTTTTGTTGAAGTAATCTTTGATATTGGAAGCGTCAGCTTCGATGAACAGCTTTTTACGTTCTTCCAACTCATCCACAAGGCGGTTAAGGAGTTCAAGCAAATCCTTTTCGTTGGTGATAATATGAGCGAACCGATGCCAGAGCCGACCAAAGTCTACCCCGCCTTTGAAGTCTGCAATGTACACAATGTCAGATTGTTGGATTGCCTGCCATAGCAGACAACGAAGCAATACGGTTTTACCGCTTCCGGTGTTGCCGCCAATTAGAATGTGTGGTGTCTTATCGAGGTCGATAATAACGTCACCTGTCAGACCACATCCGGCAATTAACAGGTTATCGTTGTGGCGCAGCACATATGTATCGTTCCAGCGAATCAACTCAAAGGCGTGGCCCGGTTGGACACAGTACAACGTGATTGTTCTGCGGTCTTTGCCCTCGTGAATGGATGCAATTAACATATTGAGAGCGGTTTCGATTGTGAGTTGTGCATCGACCCACATTTTTAATGGAAGTCCTGTGCAGTAGTATGTTAATGCGGTTACGTTGTGTTCGAGAAGTTCCCTTTTAATAAGGTAGGGGGATTCCCCAACGTGGTTTGAAAAGCCAATACGAGAGAAGTTGCGCTGCATTTCCAACGCTCCCGGAACATATCCGATGGCTGCTGCGCACACTGGAACGATGCAGAGAAACGTCATCAATGCAAAGATGAACATAATGGTATTGAGTGCCGCAGGAATATTGCGCGGCCAGTAGACCATTGCGCAGAGTAGGGCGGCCAGCAGGAGCAGGGCAATAAGAGCCTTGCGTTTGCGGGGGTTAGTGGCCGCGTCGTGAAAGCCGTTTGCAGCCGTACGAAAGAAATTGTGGAGATTGGTGCGAGCATTGAGGTCGTTGTTGTTAGGATTAGTCATAATAACACCTTGCCTTTCTGGTGGTTAGCCTGTAAATAGTTTGAGGTCGATTTTTCCAGTCACGTCGCTAAAAGAGGGCTGTACAGAGTCATAGTCCTCTATATAGCTGACACCCAATTCATTACAGAGATTGACGAGTTGAGATTTTTTATCCTGCACATCCTGCTTATACTGTGGCAAGATAGGATTTCTCCCTTTCCCGATTAGGTGATATTCACGTTTTTGGGGTTCGTATGAATACACACACATTTCGGAAATAGAGAGGTCTATGGCGGTGGTACATCTGCGCATCAACTGCTCTACTGGTTCACTTGGATTGCAATAGAGTTCGTGAAAACGTTGAATGGAAAGTACCGTAGTAACAATGATGAGTTTGACCTCTAACCAGCGGTCATGATAACGAGCACTGACAGATGAATTTGAATTGTTGTCAAGGAGTTTCAGTAGGTCGCTAAGTGGAAATGCTTCGGGCCGCAGGTCGTCAAGGATGAGTGCATCCTGTCCGTCGTAATCCTGCACGGGGTCGCGGGTACTGCCAGACAGGCAGTAGCTTAGGCCGCGCTTCTCGCATAATTGCTTAGCCAGTGTAGTTTTTCCAGCGCCGGGGTCACCACTAATATAGATGACATCAATTTTGCGGTTTGGATTTGACTTGAGTTTTGCCTCGCGATATTCAAAAGCACGTTCAAAATCCAGCTTGTGCGTCATGTACATTGCCATACTGACGTTATCCATTAGATTGTAGCGGCGGATTTCGCCCTGTTCAATTTTTGTTAGAACATTACGGTATGACTTGTTTTCAGCTTGTAAAGCTTCGCTTTTGGCGCGTACCGCTTGCCAGTCATAGCCCTGCTGTGCGACAACTTCACTGTCGTCGTATTGGTGCTTATCTGGTGCGTTACGATGCGTCAGATATGAGATTGCGCCACCAATATCGGACTTCATGCGCCGACCAATAGGTTGCTTTTGCTTGATTTTTTGGACGAAATTTTTTTCGACACCTACATAACTACCAATCGTGGATGGTTCGTATGAGTCATCCAAAATAAGAAGCAGATGGATATGGGGTTCTATAGGACTTCCGTTTTCGTCAGTGTCCTTATCGTGTACGATGTAGCACCAATGCACGATACGTTTATTGGAGTTGAGCTTTTCATCCAACGTCTCTTTCCAGTTATCCGGGTATCCGGGCAAATATTTGATTTGCTGGACGATTTCACAGTTTCTCATGCCCATTTGGATTTTCACCTCCTTTATCTACCACACATCTACCACATACAGACCTGTCAAGAGCCAATCGGGACAAGCCCACTGATTGGCTGAAAATGCTGTAACGACGGGCTTTGTTGATGTGTGGAACTGCCTATTATAATGATGGGGAAAATCTACCACATAACAGACATATTATGATCGCCCCGCAGGAGCGGGGCGACCAAAGGAAAAAAGATAGCGGCGACTGGTGTGAGATGCCTTGGAGCATCCCCCTCCTGCCGCCGCGTACCTATTAACCGTTGACGATGGTTACGCCGTCTGCTGATGCCTTCATGTTGATGGCATCAATGCCGCGCTGCCCTTTGACATAGGTGGGGTAGATGCCCAGTTTCAAGTTCGTGAACTTGGCAAGGTGGTCGTAGGATTCCTCACCGACAAGTTGCTTGCCGGGAATTTTAACATCCAGACGCTCGCCATACAGCGCAGAACAGGTCACGGTGTAAACGTAACCCAGAATGGTGTCGGTGCGATTGCCGTTGCTGTACTCATGGTACGGACGGACGCTGCACAGACGCAGGCGGTCACCAATGGTCGAGGTCGAAACAACGACGCGCTTGACGGTTTCATTTGAAAGTTTCATAGTAATTCTCACTTTCTCTAATGGGTGGAAGTGCTAAAATCAGCACCAAAAAACGACAGAACGTCCTCAACCGCGACGAGGTACTTCGCACCAGAGCGATTGCTGGGAATCTGACCTGACCGAACCAGAGAGCGCAGACAATGCTCTGTCACGGCGCAGTCTGGGTCAATTCGATGCAGTTCATCGACAGCACCCTGTATTGTGCGAATGCGTTTCATTGGAATCACCTCGGTTGATTTCGTTCTGTACATAGAATACAGCATATTGCGAACAGATTAAAATGTCCGCTAATGTAATGCGAAAGAACTTATTTCACTCGCGCAACAGCAAAAAAACTGCCGTCAGCGGAACGCCAACGGCAGTATAATTTTATTCAGTTTTTATTCAGTAATTTACAAGAGTAAAAGAGAAAGGAACGGAAGCTACGACAAGTTATGATAAGTGGAACTACAAAATACGACAGAATAGCGAAAAAATTATAGGATACGGAAAGCGACAAGACCTGTTGGAACGCCCTCATAACCCGGAGGTCGCAGGTTCAAGTCCTGTCTCCGCAACCAACAAAAGCTCGTTGAAACGACAAGTTTCAACGAGCTTTTTTCTACATTATAGCAAAAGTGGTAACAAGCTGGTAACTTTGACCCCAAAATGACCCCAAAACAGCAAAACGACTGCGCCCGGGCGGTTGAACTTTTCAACCGCCCGGGCGCTTTTTGTGGATAAATTTTGCGGAATTGGCAGGTAAATATAGGAGCGGTCAGCGTAGTCAACTCGCTTTGACGAGTACCAGCACGCTGTTGTTTGGCACGACGATCTGTTCCTGTTTGGTAGGAATCGGCGGGTTCTTGTACTGGCGCAGGGCTTTTTGGATTTGCTGCTTGACCTCCAGCAGGGCAGCGTCCAGCGTGGCTGCTTGTGCGGTAACTTTGGGGAAGTCAGGAACATGGGCGGTGTAGCCGTCTGGGGATAAGGTGCAGAGTATAGGGTACGAGAAACACAAAATCAGAATGACGCAGATGACGCTAAATCGAGGATATGGTATAGGGATATCTCCAAAGCAGCGTCACAAGCGTCATCTGCGTCACTATCGTCACCGCAAGAACTATGCCGGGGGGGCTGGGGGACACCCCAGAAATGCGCTTGTGGATATCCAAACGCCATGTTTGAGGAAAAGCTGGAGCGCTCCGGCATACACTGCGCGGGCGGCAGCAGCGATCTGCTGGACGCCGCCCGCCAAACACCCGACTACGCCACGCTGGAGGTGCTGGCGAAGCATATCCATATGAACCCGTTCCACTTCAGCAGCTATTTCAAGAAGCAGGTCGGGCAAAACTTCAAGGATTACCTGAACCGCGTGCGGATGGAAGACGCGCTGGAGCTGCTGTTAAACAGCGATAAGCACAGCTACGAAATTGCCGAGGAGGTCGGCTTCAAGGACTACCGCTATTTTAACGAGGTGTTCAGCCGCTACTACGGCAAGACCCCCGCCGCCTACCGCAAGAGCTTTAAGGAGCCAAACAATGGATAACGAGCGCACACAGTGGGCAGCCCGGATGCTGACCCTGCCGGAGCCGTTGCAAAGCCGCCTGACGCCCGCCGTATCGGCACTTAGAATCATGCGGTATCGTCCCAAGATACTGACAGAGGGTACTACGATTGTGTTATGACCTCAAGTTGAGGAATATATCCAAAATGGCAAAACGATTGATATTCCGCAAGAACCGCTTTATTTCAAAGACTGTATGAAATACGCCTGAGAACAATCATCCTTTTTGCTTACAAGATGAAGGTTCGGCGCGAAAGAATTCTCCTTACAGCAGGCTTTTATAGGCCTCCAGATAGCGCAGACCCAGTGTGCGCAGCGCCTCTGTGGTAAAGTGCAGACCGTCCGGTCGGGCGGTCAGTCCATCTGCCGATACCACAGCACACCGTGGCAGCTGTGTCGCCCATTCCGGGAGTCGGCGGTTGAATGTGTGCAGAAGTTCTGCAGGCATGCCGTGAAAGCCGTTTTCCGGCCAGCCCAGTTCGCCGACTACAATGGGCAGATCTCCCAGTTCATTCCGGAACGCCCGCATCATACGCAGGAACTGCTCCGGGTAGGCTTCCAGCCGCTCCGGGGCAAGGCAGTCGCTCTCGCCCTGATGCCACAGGATGGCAGTCAGGGTGGAGGTGCGCTGTGCCAGCCTTGACTGAAACACGGCATGGTCGAACAGAACTTCTCCCGGTTGCCACTGCGAGATGCGGGTTCCGCCGTCTGCACAGGGGATCAGACCGATTTTTGCTCCGGTCTCTTTTTGCAGCTGTGCAGCAAAGCTGGCGGCAAGGTTCGCTCCGCTGCGGGGACAGCTTCCTTCGGTCACTGCCCGGTCTACGTTGATCGGCTCGCTCATTTTCTGCCAGCGCCCCATCCGCAGCATAAAGCAGTCCGGTGCTGTAAGGGCGTTCTCTTTTGAAAGATCCCCTCGCCCGGCCATATTGGACTGTCCCACCAGAAGAAATGAGCGGATTCCGTCCTCCGCCTTGTGCAAACCATCGTCGATCCAAAGTGACATAAAAACATACCTCCATGTCTCGTTGCTTAAGCCGTAAGGCGAGAATTGTGCGGTGTTGCCTTAGTTTCCCCTGAGGTCGGCGACCTCGCGGGCCAGCTGCTGCAGGCGGGACAAGCGTTGGTCAAAAAACAGGCGTGCCCCCGCGCACAGACGGTTTGACCCGGGGGCTGTGCCGACAAAGGGCTCGCGCTCACGGCGGCAGCCGCCACGGCAAAGGGCAAGGTACGGACAGGCGCGGCAGGACTCTGGCAAAGGTATCGAAAGGCGGCGAAATTCTGCTCCCAGCGGCGAATTTGCCATCTTAAAAAACGATGCATCGTTTATATTCCCCAAGCGCCATTCGTCCAGCACATAAAAATCGCAGGGGTAGACGCTGCCATCGGCCTCAATTACATAATAGTGACCGCAACGCCCTGACATACCGCAGCTTTCGGGCGGTTGTCCCAGCAGCATACCCACCCAGTTGTCAAACGCACGGATGCTGACAGGTCGACCGCTGCGCCACGAGTCCTCGTAGCGGTCAAAGGTACGCACCAAAAATTGACCGTAGGATTCGGGCTGAAGAGAAAACTCGCCCGGCTGCCCGTCCAGCGCATCCAGACAGGGAATGAATTGCAAATACCCGTGCGGGGCCAGCGCATCAAATACCGTGTCGGGCGCGGCGGCAATCTGCTGCGTGACGACACACAGAATATTATACGGCACACCGCGTTTTTTCAAAATCTCTGCTCCCTGCAGGGCGCGCGCGTGGGTGGCAGCACCGGCAGTATCGACACGGTAACGGTCGTGCAGGGACGCAGGGCCGTCCAAAGAGATGCCCACCAGAAACTGACCTTCGGCAAAAAGCTCTGCCCATTCCTCGTCCAGCAGGGTTCCGTTGGTCTGCAGCGCATTGGTCACGGGCAGACGACGGGTGTTGTACTGCTTCTGCAGCGCCAACACGCGCCGATAAAACGCTTTGCCCGCAAGCAGCGGTTCCCCGCCCTGAAACGCAAAGCTGACCGGGCCGTCGGCGTAGGCGAATGCTCGGCGCACCAGCGTTTGCAGGGTCGTCTCGCTCATGGTGCCAAAGCAGGCAGTTTGGCGGTGAGCGGACTCATCCAGATAAAAGCAGTAGCGGCAGCGCAGGTTGCACGCACCGGATACTGGCTTGATAAGCAGCGAAAGATTGGGCATGGGCGTTTTTCCTTTTTTATGATGCAACGGGGTCAGCACTGGGTCGGCGGGGGCCAGTGGTAGCCGCGCTGGTTGTACAGACCGTAGTTGGGGGTGGGTCGGTATTCGGGTGCAGGGTAGCCGACCAGACGGCCGTCATGTACCCAGTCCAGATCCATACCGTGTAGCTGCGGAATCATAAGCGCCTCCAGCTCAGCCAGCAGCGCGGCGTAGGCGGCATCGCCCGCAAGGTCATGCGACTCGGTGGGGTCGTTTTTCAAATCAAACAGCTGCTTGACGTTGCCGCAGGGGTAGTAGATGAACTTGTAATCGCCCCGGCGTACCATGCGGGTAGCCTTTTTGTCCTCGCCAATCTCACCGAACAGGAAGTCCCGTGCGGGCAGGGAGGCATCAAACAGCGCTTTTCCCTCGACCGTGGACGGAATGGGCAGTCCGCACATCTGCAAAATCGTGGGCATGACGTCGGCCATCTCAGCCAAATCGTGGCGCACGGTGCCGGCCATATCAACCACCGGCTTTCCGGTGAAGATCAGCGGAATCTTTGCCGATTGCTCGTAGAAGCAGCGCTTGGCGACCATGTCGTGGTCAAACAGCATATCGCCGTGGTCGCTCAGGAACACAAGGATGGTGTTGTCCAGCATGTTGCACTCACGCAGGGTTCCGATGAGCGAACGGATCGAGTAATCGATGTGGGTGCACTGGGCGTAAAACGCACGGCGGGCGCGGCGCTTTTCTTTTTCGGAATAATCGATTTCCGGCTCGCGCAGAGCCTGAAACACATAGCGGTCATCCAGCCAGTCCTGCCCCGTGGGGGCGCACAGCTCCGCATCGTCGTACATATCCCAGAACTGCTGCAGCGGCACCAGCGGCGGGTGCGGGAACGCATAAGAGCAGTACAGGAAGGCGGGGCGGGTGGGGTCCAGCCGCTTGATGGTCTTCATCATCTGGGTAGTGACCCAGGTGGTGGGGTGGGCGCGTTCGTCCAGATGCCAAGGGCGGGTCAGGTAGTTGTTGTTGCCCATACCGTGCATAAATTCCTGCCCAACATAGCCGTTTTCGCCCAGCCATGCCTGATAGTCATCCACAACGCCGAACTCGTAGCGCCCCTCCTCTGCCAAAATGACGTCGTCAAAGCCGATGCGGTCACGCTGCGGGAAAACGTGCAGCTTGCCTACGGCGTAGGCCTGATAGCCGTTGTCACGGAAAACCTGCGGCAGCGTGGCAACCTGCGGCATCGGCATACGGTCAGAGTAGACGCGATCTCCGTGGGTGGCGGGCAGCAGACCGGTCATCATGGTGCGGCGCGCCGGGATGCAGACGGGACACTCGCTGTAACAGTTGTCGAACCGTACGCCGTGCTCTGCCAGATAGTCCAGTGTGGGGGTCATGATATCATGCCGTCCGGCACAGCCCATCAGGTCAGCAAACCAATGATCGCAACAGATCATAAGGACATTCTTTTTCTTGGGGTTCATTGGGAGCCTCCTTTGATATGAAATATTGTGGGTGGTTTAAAATCCGTGTTGTAAATGGGAACCATTATTGTGAAATCGCCAGTTGCAGCACTAACCCAGCTGCACCGCACAAGCACATCGTCAGAATAGGGTTCCACTTGTACTTGCGCAGCAGCACAAAGGCAACGGAAAAGCTCGCAGCACCGATCCAATCCACATTGGCAATTGCGACAGGTGCACCATCAAACAGAACCAGCAGTAAAATCGACAGCCCTGCACCCAAAATCAAAGCCACAACCACAGGTCGCAGACAGGCCAACACATTTTGCAGCAGAGAGATATCCTTATACCTGCGGTAGATATACGCCAGCAACGAGACAAACACCAGCGCCGGGGTGATGCAGCCCAGCGTGGCAATGACTGCGCCGGGAAAGGACGCAATTCGAAGTCCAACAAAGGTTGCTGCGTTGACCGCAATGGGGCCAGGAGTCATTTCGGCAATGGTGATGAGGTCGGTAAATTCCTGCATAGTCAGCCAAGGGTGTTGTTCAACGACTTGGCTTTGGATCAAAGGCATCGCGGCATACCCGCCGCCGACACTAAACATGCCCACTTGCAAAAAGCTCAAAAAAAGTTGCCAGTAAATCATACCGCACCGCCTTTCCTGCTCTGCAGCAGCACGCGGACGATACCCAACACAGCGGCGGCCAAAATGATAAGGATAACATTAACATTGAACACAAAGTTCGCTGCAAAAGCAGCAACCATCAGTCCGATATACAGCGGCGAGTGGCTCTTGACCACCTTGTCACCCAAGTCGCAGACGACATCCAGAATGACCGCCGCCACACCCGCCTGCATGCCCTTGAGCACCAGCGCCACATAGATATTTGTAGCAAAAGCATTATAAAACAGCGATATAATAGAAAGAATCAGCATTGGCGGGATGATGGTGCCCAACACGGCAATGAGCATGCCAAGAAGCCCTTCTACCTGCCAGCCGACCAAAATGGCGGCGTTCACGGCGATAGCCCCAGGGCTTGATTGCGCCAGTGCAGTCATATCGAGCATTTCTTGCTCATCGATCCAATGCAACTCATCGACAAATTTTTTCTTCATAAAGGTCACGATGACAAAGCCGCCGCCGAAGGTAAAGCTGCTGATATACAGTGTGGACAAAAACAGCTTACGCAGCCGTGCCGCGCGGGTTTCAGGTACGTTGGGGGTGTTCAAGTGTGTGCCTCCTTTGGGAGCATTTGGATTGGATGCGCCCGCTGTGCGGGCAGCTTTTACGGTGCAGTCCACAACGCGGGACAGTTATTCTCGCATCAGCTTTCTTTGGTACTCGGTGGGGGTCATGCCGGTATGACGCTTAAACACACGGGTGAAGTAGTAAGCGTTTTCAAAGCCCAGCATATAGGAAATTTCGTTGATGCGGTGCTTTCCCTGGCAGATTAGCTCACAGGCGCGGCGGCATTTTTCCTCATTGATGAAATCCACAAAGCTCTGATTGTACTGCTTTTTGAACAGTGCCGACAGATACCCCGGCGACAGGCATACATAGTCCGCCGCGTCCTGCAGCAGGATGCGTTTATCGACGTTGTCGCGCACATATTGGCGAGCCTTTTCCAAAAGTGCATTGCGTCCGGCGGAATCGTTTTGTCCCAACCGCGCCGTCAGCACAGCCTTGATGCGTGCAAGCCATGTCAGCACCTGCGCACGGGTCATCAGTGCCTCGATGTTAGGGCGGTTGTCGGTGTCCTGCATGGGCAACGACCTAACCGCATTGTCAATGCCGCCGCACAGCCAAAGTGCCTGGCTTTGCCGGTGGGGTACCATGCGCACCCTCTCCATGGCGCGGTCCAGCAGCAGCGCGCAGCCAAGCGCGTTTTTGGCGCGTATTTCGACCGTCAACCGATCTCCCAGACCGTTCAGGTTCAGCGGCTGCCAGACCGTGGGCGCAAATGCACCGTAAAGCATCGGTGTGCTGCCAAAGCAATAGTAGTGGTCGCGCAGACCGGACACCTGCAAGCGGCAGCTTTCCAGCGCCTCTGCGTCGGCAAAGCAGTCGGTACCCATGACCGAAACACCGGTCTTGGCAATGGTACGGCAGGCAGTAACCGCTTTTTCGGCAAAGTTGGTCAGGCGTTTTTCCCACGCGGCAGGGCTTTCCAGCTGCCAACAGAGCAAAAACAGAGATTGGCTCTGGCCGGCCGCATTGGCAGAAAACAACGCATGACGCGTAAAGTTGCTTTCGGCCACGCCATCACACAGCTCCTGCACCCAGCCAAACAGCTTGGCGCGCTCTTCGGGCAAGGCGGTTTCCCAATCTGTAGCGCTGAAATCCAACGGCAGGTAAACCACCGCATAGCGATCCAACACGCCCGCGCTCTGCAGCAGCTCGGCAGCCTTTGCATCGGCAGTGCCGGGCTGACTTTGCACCAGACTTAAGAAGGCGTTTTCCAGCAGACGGCGGCGGTTGCTGCTTAAATAATCGTCCACAAGCTGCACACGGTTGAGCTTGACGCGGGCATCGCACTCGGCTTTGGCGTGGGTCAGTCCCTCCTCCAGCGCGGCCGGATCCAAGTCACTTTTCAGCAGGTAGTCCACGGCGCGGTAGCGCAGCGAGTGCTGCGCCAGCTGAAAATCCGGGTGGTTGGTTAGCATGATAAAGACAATATCGGGAAATTCCTCCGCCGCCTGTTTCAGCAGCTCTGTCCCGGTCATACCCGGCATGGCAATGTCGCAGATGACGATGTTGGGGTGCAGTGCGCGCAGCTTTTCCAGCGCCTGCTGCCCATTGCGGGCGGTGTCAGCAATTTGGCAGTCGTTCTTCTGCCAGTCGATCATAAATTTGATGCCGGACAAAATCAACGGTTCATCGTCTACCAGCAAAACCTGATACATCTCATTCCTCCTTCGGGATGCGCACGGTCACGCAGGTGCCGCAGCCCGGCTCGCTCTCGATGGTCAGCCCGTAGCCGGTGCCGTACAGCATCTGCAGACGGCGGTGTACGTTGTACACGCCGATGCCGTTCAAGGACGCATGGCTGCGCGGGCGCTCGGTGGTAAGCAGGTCGGCCAGCTTGTCAGCGGGGATACCTGCGCCGTCATCGGTGACATACAGCAGCAGATCCTTGCCGTCCTCACGTCCCGAAACCGTGATGGTCCCCGCTTCACCGGTCGGCTCAATGCCGTGGAAGATGGCGTTTTCGACCAGCGGCTGCAGCGTCAGCTTGATGATGTGGTAGCGGTAAAGCTCCTGCGGTACCTGATCATCAAAGGAAAAAGCCTCCATATATCGAACGGACTGAATCTCAACATAGTCGTGCAGCAGCGCCAATTCTTCCTGCACAGTGATTTTATCCTGCGTACCCTTGGCAATATTTTTCAGCAGACTGGACAGGCAGCGGGTCATTTTTTCGATACCGGGAGATTTCTGAATCACTGCCATCCAACGGATAGAGTCCAGCGTATTGTACAAAAAGTGCGGGTTGACCTGACTTTGCAAAAGCTGGATCTCAATGCGGCGGCGCTGCTCGTAGTCCTGCTGTTGTGTGCGCAGCAGGTTTTCGATGCTCATCGTCATCTCGTTGACGGTGCGTCCGATCTGCCCCAGCTCACCGTCGGTCTGCTCAATCACAGGGTCGTAGGAAAAGTCGTTTTCGGCAATGCGGTGCAGTCGTGCGTTCAGCAGCCGAATCGGCTCAGATAGGTAGGTGGCCAGCAAAAAAGCCAGCACAACGGTGAGCACAAGGCTGCTCAGCAGCACGGTCAGCACGGCCATGCGGGTCTGTGCGCCGTCATCATCCAGCACGTTCAGCTCCGCGCAGGAATACAGGGACAGCCCGGCTGCATTCAGCGGCACAGCGGTAACGCGGTATTCGCGCCCGCCCAGCTTTAACGTGCGTTCTTTCTGCGCGGCAGCGGCAAGCGCGGGTACATCGGGCGTGTGCTCAGCGTCCTGCCCTGCAGGGAAAATCAACAGGTCAGTCTTGTCGGCTAAATAAAGGCTGCTCCAGCTGTCGTAGGGGGTCAGCATCCAGTCAAACAGCTCCATTCCCATTTCTATATAAAGGAAGCTGTGTCCGGCGGTGCTGCCAAGACCTTGCACAGGGCAAAGCAGCGCCACCACATAAGGGTGCTGCCTGCCGTACTGGTGGATGGATCGGGTGATGTACATTACGACGCCGTTGGGGGCGGTCTGCGCAGCCATTCTCTGATAAACCGACTGCGCGGTGATCAGCATATAATCCTGCATCGTGCCGTAGGTCTGACCGTTGCCGGAGATGAACCGTCCGTCGGTATTAAAGGCGGTGATTTGGTAGATATTCTTGCCCACAGGGGAGGATGCCAGATACGCGTTGAGGCGGTTTTGTGCCTCGAGCGCCTGCTTCGCGGCGGCGGAGCTGCCGCGCCATTCCAGCGCTGTGACAACCTGCATGTCACTGGCGCACAGGTTGCCGAGGTCGCTCAGATTCACCAACGCATCGTTGATTTGGTTGCTCAGGGTTGCCAGGTGCAGTGCATTGATGCTGTCCGCCTTTTGCGTCAGCATGGCGTTCATGCGGTAATACAAAAAAAGGTTGCCGAACAGGCTGACTGCTGCCGTGCACAGCACCGAGGTTAAAATCAGTTTCCATTTCAGGGTGGCAAAAAACGGCGGTTTGCTCGACAAAGTCGGCAGCGGCGTGTTGACATTCATAGGCGGTTCCTTTTATAAAGGCAATAGCGCATAATTCTAAGTGCCGATACGGCGAGCGAGGTGCGGCAGATGCTAAGCTAAAAGCACAGATAATACTTTGTATATTATCGAGCATTTTGGCAACGCAGATGCCGTGCCGCGACCTCCGGAGCGGTGCTTGACCCGCAAGGCGGGAATTGTGCGGTGTTGCCTAAAGTAAGTAGCGGTGCTGCAGGTTGTGAACAGACTGCAGGCGAGGTGCGGCAGAATTGCCAGCCCTGCGCGCTTTTTACCATCGTACAACGAACCGCGCAAAATTGCAATACTCAGCAGGGGTGCGGCGAAAAAGTGTGTAAAATAGTATAAAATCGTAAAAAAGTACTACTCTGAAAAATCAGGTTCCGAAAATAGTATAACAACTGTGTGGCTTTATGCGTTTACGCCCCTGTAAAAAAGGCGTACAATAAACGCATCGAGAGCAGCGCAGCCGATGCGCCGCCCACACAAAAAGAAGCAAGGAGAAACTATTATGAAAAAGAGCATCTCTATGCTGCTGGCTACTGCGCTGACAGGCACCATGCTGGCAGGCTGCGGCGGCGCCGCCTCCTCCAGCCAGGTATCCTCTGCTGCCAACAACAGCACCCCCGCCTCCGGCGATGTGACCATCAAGCTGGCCACCTGGGACAACACCTCCAAAAACATGGTCACCGACGCTGTCGCTGCCTTTGAGACCGCTAACCCCGGCATCAAGGTCGAGATCATCGACATTCCCTCTGCCGACTACACCACTAAGCTGAGCGTCATGCTCAACGGCGGCAGCGATGTGGACGCCTTCTTTATTAAAGACGGTGACACCGCCAAGTCTCTGGTTGAGAAAGGCCAGCTGGCTGACCTGAGTGCATACATCGCCGCCGACGGCGTCAATCTGGCTGACTACAACGGTCTGGCCGAAAACTTCACCTTCGATGGCAAGCAGTACGCTCTGCCCGCCCGTACAGACTTCTACGTCATGTACTACAACAAGGACATCTTTGATGCCGCCAACGTCGCCTACCCCACCAACGACTGGACCTGGGCCGACTTTGAGGAAACCGCCAAGAAGCTGACCAGCGGCGAGGGTGCCAACAAGATCTACGGCGCTTACATCCACACCTGGCAGGCCTGCGTTGAAAACTGGGGCGTGCAGGATGCCAAGCACACCATCATGGACTATGAGGGCGGCTACGACTTCTTCAAGCCCTACTACGAGATGGCTCTGCGTATGCAGGACGAGGGCACCGTGCAGGATTACGGCACCCTGAAAACCGGCAACATCCACTACTCCGGCCCCTTTGCACAGGGCACCGTCGGTATGATGCCCATGGGCACCTGGTTCATGTCCACCATGATCCAGAAAATCAAGGACGGCGAGAGCAATGTTAACTGGGGCATTGCCGCCCTCCCCCATGCTGAGGGTGTTGAGGCAGGCTACACTGTTGGTTCCATGACCCCTATCGCTGTTAATGCAGCTTCCTCTAAGCAGGACGCCGCTTGGAAATTGGTTGAGTTCATCACCGGTGAGGAAGGCGCAAGCTTCTACGCCAAGGGCGGTGCTATCCCTGGCCGTTCCGATGCTGATGCCATTGCTGAGATTGCCAAGATGGATGGTATGCCCGAGGGCGCTGCTGAGGCCCTGACCGTGAAGAATGTCACGCTGGACCGTCCCATCACCGACAAGGTCGCAGAAATCAACCAGATGCTGGGCGAGGAGCACAGCCTGATCATGCTGGGCGAGCTGTCCATCGATGACGGCCTAGCTGAGATGGCTGAGCGCGCAGCCGAAATCATGGGTTAATTATCCAACCACTTATCTGTAAAACAGGGTGGGCGCAAACCGCCCACCCTCTCTTTGTGTCTTTTTTCAGGAAAGGAGGAACTTCCTGTGCCGTCTGCCGCAAAAAACAATCCCAAAAAACATACGATGTCCCTGAACACCCGCAACACGCTGGTAGGCATGTCCTTCATTCTGCCGAACTTTATCGGCTTTACCGTGTTCATCCTGATCCCGGTTATCTTTTCCTTTGTGTTGAGCGTGATGAAGTGGGATGGCTTTACTCCCATGGAATTTGTAGGTCTGCAGAACTTTGCCACCATCTTTAAGGACCGCGTTTTCCGCACAGCGCTATGGCAAACACTGGTGTTTACCTGCTTCACCGTTGTATTCAGTATGGCAACGGCGCTGGGTCTGGCCATTTTACTGAACACAAAGCTTAAGTTTGTAAACTTTTTTCGCTCAGCTATCTTCTTCCCATATGTTGCCTCAGTCGTTGCGGTGGGCGCAGTGTTCAAAGCAATGTTCCTGAAAGACGGAGGTCCCATCAACGAGTTCCTGCGCTTTATCGGCGTTCCGGCGGATCTGCTGCCTGGCTGGCTGGCCAGCACCAAGTGGGCGCTGGCGGCAGTCATCGTTGTACAGGTCTGGAAAAACATGGGCTACTTTATGATCATCTATCTGGCCGCTCTGCAAGACATCCCGAGCAGTCTCTACGAGGCCGCCAGCATTGATGGTGCCTCCAAATGGCAGCAGTTCAAATCCATCACGCTGCCCATGCTGACCCCCAGCCACTTCTTTGTATTTATGATGCTGACCATCAACAGCTTTAAGACCTTTGACCTGATTTTTGCCCTGACCGAAGGTGGTCCCGGCATTTCGACCACGCTGTTGAGTATGTACATCTACAACCAGTCCTTCATCTCCTGGAACTACGGAAGAGCCAGTGCTGCAGCAATCATCCTCTTTTTGATCGTGGGCACCATCACGCTGATCCAGTTCCGCGCTGAGAAAAAATTCAACGATTTTATGTAAAGAAAGGAGTCTGCTTCTCATGATTGAAAAGAAAAAGAGCTATATACCGCAGCTTCTGATTTATGTATTTTTGGTACTTATCACAGTAACCACCCTGCTGCCGCTGGTTTGGATGCTGTCGGCGTCCTTCAAGCTGGACAGCGAGGTTTTCAGCGTGCCGATCCAGTGGATTCCCAAGACCTTCCACTTTGAAAACTACGCCCGTATCTGGCAGAAGATTCCCTTCGGCCTGTTCACCTTCAACAGCTTTAAGCTGACTATTCTGGTTACCTTTATCCAGGTGCTGACCTGCTCCTTCGCTGCCTACGGCTTTACCAAGTGCAAGTTCCGCGGCCGCGACACGCTGTTTCTTTGCTACATAGCTACTATTGCTATTCCCTGGCAGATCTACATGCTGCCCCAGTACTCTATGATGCAGAAATTCGGCCTGGTCGATACCCACCTTGGCTATGTGTTGATGCAGGCGTTTGCCGCCTTCGGCGTTTTCCTGCTGCGCCAGTTCTATCAGAGCGTGCCCGATGAGCTGATCGAGGCTGCCCGCATTGATGGCCTGTCCGAGTATGGCAGCTATTTCCGTATTGTGCTCCCACTGGCCAAACCTGCAATTGCAACCTTGACGATCTTCACTTTTGTTACAATCTGGAATGACTTTATGGGCCCGATGATCTACTTCAGCAGCGAGGCCAACAAGACCATTCCCTTGGGCATCCGCATGTTTATCGGCCAGTATTCCAGCGAATACCAGCTAATTATGGCGGCCAGCGTTGTTGCGCTGCTGCCCGTGCTGATTCTGTATGTGTTCTGCCAGCGTTTCTTTGTGCAGGGCATTGCCACCAGCGGCCTGAAGGGCTAAAACATCACAACCCGCACGGGGCGCAAGGCGAAATGCCCTGCACCCCGTTTTTATAATATGGAGGAATCGTTCATGAAACAGGCAGCCTACCGCGCCGCACTGGATACCGCTTGTGCGCTGCTGCGCAATAATCTTGCCGCATTTACCGAGAATTTCCAAAGCTCCAACAGTGAGCATAACTTCTATCTGCCGTCTGAAAATGTTGAGTGGACAACCGGCTTCTGCACCGGCGAATACTGGCTGGCGTGGGAGCATACCCGCGATGCCGCCTTTGAACGTGCCGCGCTGACGCAGGTAAACAGCTTTTTGCACCGCATTGAAAACGGAATCGATGTGGACCACCACGATATGGGCTTTCTGTATGTGCCGTCCTGTGTGGCAGCCTACAAGCTGACCGGCAATGAGACCGCCAAAAAGGCCGCGCTGCTGGCGGCCGACCGGCTGTGTACCCGCTTTCAGGAAAAAGGGCGGTTTTTGCAAGCGTGGGGCGCACTGGGTGCCAAGGACAACTATCGCCTGATCATCGACTGCCTGCTCAACCTGCCGCTGCTGTATTGGGCAAGCGAGGTCACCGGGCAGCTGCGCTACCGCGAAATTGCGCTGGCGCACACAGCCACCAGTATGGCAAACCTTGTCCGCCCCGACCACTCGACTTACCATACCTTCTTCTTTGACCCCGAAACCGGTGCGCCGTTGCGTGGCTCGACCCAGCAGGGCTACCGTGACGGCTCGGCGTGGGCGCGCGGGCAGGCGTGGGGCGTATACGGCATGGCGCTGGCCTATTTCTACACGGGCAACAAGAAATGTATTGAGTTGTTCCGCGAGGTGACCGACTACTTCCTCTCCCGCCTGCCGGAAGATTATATCCCCTATTGGGATTTGACCTTTATGGACGGGGATGAGCCGCGCGATTCCTCTGCCGCTGCGATTACCGCCTGCGGCATGCTGGCGATGGCACCCTATCTGGAAAAGACCGAGGCTGACAAATACCGCGCCGCCGCCGAAAAGCTGGCCGATGCGCTGATTTCTCACTGCGCGGTGACCGACCCGAAGGTTTCCAACGGGCTGCTGCTGCACGGCGTCTACGCCAAAAATTCGCCGTACAATCCCATCCCGGCCGACCGTGGCGTGGACGAGTGCAACACCTGGGGCGACTACTTTTATATGGAACTGCTGACCCGCCTGACTGCCGACTGGCAGATGTACTGGTAAAGGAGGCTCCCTATGCAGAATTTCTGGTGCAAAAATCCGCAGGTTGCCGCCGAGGCAGTGCGCTGCCGCTGGCCGAAAAGTGCCGAGCATACGATTTTTATTGCCGACGAGATCTGCCGCGGGCGGTATCTGTTCCAAGACCACTGGGAGATGGAGCCAACCCACACGGCGGTGGATTTCGGTGCAGAAATCGCGGGCATAGACTGGGCGGCGGTACCCTTCGGCGACCCTGAGTGGCTCTACGCGATGAACCGCCACACGAGCCTTGTCAATCTGGCAAAGGCGTGGCTGTACACCGGTGATGACCGCTATGCCCGCCAATTTGCCGCCCTGCTGGACGATTGGATCGCCCGCGTGCCGCTGACGGAAGAAAGCGCGGCAAACACATGGCGCAGTCTGGAAACCGGTTTGCGCTGCGAAAACTGGCTGCGCGCCGCCGCCCTGCTGGCGGGCAGCGGTGTGCTGACGGACGAGCGCCGCGCCCGCATGGACGCCAGCCTTACACAGCACGGCGAGCATCTGGTGCGCAGCTACGATACTTTCCACAAGCTTTCCAACTGGGGCATCCTGCAGGATAACGGCCTGTACCTGCTGGGTCTGTACCTGGGGCGGCAGGATTGGTGCGCGCTGGCAGCCCACCGCATGGATGAAAACCTGCACCGCTCAGTCTTTGCCGATGGCAGCCAGTGGGAGCAAAGCCCGCTGTACCACTGCGAAGTGCTGCACAGCGCGCTGAACACACTGCATTATGCGCAAGCTGCCGGGCAGACGCTGCCCGACCGCATGGTGGAAAATATCCGCCGTATGTGCGCGGCGCTGGCAAAATGGTGCAAGCCCAACGGTGAATTGCTGCTGCAATCGGACTCTGACACGGTGGACACGCGCGACCTGCTGGTGCTGGGCGCGGCGCTGCTGGACGACGCCGACCTGTACGCCTGTGGCGGCGGACAGTTCTGGGAGGAAAACCTCTGGGATCTCGGCATCGAGACCGAGGCGCTTTGGGCTGCCCGCCCGGCAGGAAAGCAGCAGACTGCCTCCGCTGCTCTGCCCGACAGCGGAAACTATATGCTACGCGGTGCGCACGAAAGCTTTGTACATATGCACTGCGGCTGCCTCGGTTCCGGCCACGGCCATGCCGACCTTTTGCATATTGACGCGGGCATTGCCGGTGAGGATGTGCTGACCGATGCCGGGCGCTACACCTACGTCAACGACCCGACCCGCCACGCCTTAAAAGGCCCCGCCGCGCACAATACTACCCGAGTGGACGGCTTCGATTTCAGCACCTGTCTGGATAGTTGGGGCTACAGTGCACTGGCCGTGCCTGTCAAGGGCGAGTACCGCTTTACCGACACGGCGGACTTTGTCAGCGGTGCGCATCTTGGCTATCTTGACAAGGGGCTGTTCACCGAACGCAAGCTGGTATTTTTGAAGCAGCAGGGCGTGCTGCTGGTCTTTGACCGCCTGGTGGGAAAAGGCACGCACACCTTTGAACAAAGCTTTCATTTCGGGCAGGGCACGCTGACCCTGACCGGGCAGACGGCACACTGGCAGGGGAAAAACGCCGCTGCCGTGCTGCACTGTCTGGGCAGCGGGCTGACGCTGACCGCACACAAGGCACCGCTTGCCACTGTCTACAACTGGTTGGAGCAGACCGATGCCCTGACCGTGCAGCGCACGGCAACGGACGACAACTGGTTTGTCACGGCTTTGCAGCTGAAACCCGATGCTGCCGCGCCCGACATGACCGCCGAGCTGCTGCCCGTGCGCAAGCTGCGCCTGCAAACCCCGCTGACCGATGCCGAGGCGCAGGCAGTGCGGCTGAACGCCAACGGGCAGGAAACGGTCGTGCTGCTCTGCCACGGCGAGGTCATCAGCGAGGTAGACCTGCTGGCGGCGGGCGGCTATGCCGCCTACGGCAAGGCGGTCGTGTTTGACGCCGACCACCCGCTGGGGCTGTGTCTGGCGTGGTAAAAGGAGAAATAGCAATGAATGAATGTAAAATTTCCATACAGAATGCGCAGGGCGAGACGCGCGCCGAGCGCGGCGGACATCTGGTCTTTGCCGAAAGCTACAACCCCGGCGACCGCATTGTGCTGACCGTACCCGCACCCGGCTACTATATCATCCAACTGGATGACGCCATGGGCGAGGAGCTTGTCTACATGAAGGAAACGACCTTTGCGCTGGAGGTGCCCTTCGGGGAGCAGCATGTCAGCTACAGCCCGCGCGCCTTTGTCGGGGAGATGCACTATCTGGCGGCCCGTGCCGCCCGTGCGCATGAAATCACTGCACCGCGCAACCTCGCCCGCAATATCTACGACTGCCATGGCAACGCCTCCTGCTTCCCGCATGCGTGGGCAAATGTCGAAACGCGCGGTGAGTCTGTTTTTGCTGCCCGCAACGCGATTGACGGCATCATCTGCCCCGAAAGCCACGGCGAGAATACCCCTACCAAAGCTGGGGCATCAACCGCGATCCGCAGGCATGCTGGACGCTGGAATTCGGCCGCCCCGTCAAGGCCGAAGCGCTGGTGCTGACCACCCGCGCAGACTTCCCCCACGATGCGTGGTGGGAAAGTGTGCAGGTGACGTTTTCTAACGATGAAAAACGCGTACTTACGCTGCAAAAGTCGGAGGATGGCCGCGGCCAGTGCTTTGACCTGCACGGTGCGGAAATCACAAGCCTGATGCTGAATGACCTGAAAAAAGCTGACGATCCCAGCCCCTTCCCCGCGCTGACGCAGGTGGAAGTCTGGGGCACGAATGTATAACGGAGGAATTCTTATGTCTGTCTGCACACCCAAATCCTTTGACCTGACCGGCAAGGTCGCGCTGATCACCGGCGCATCCTACGGCATCGGCTTTGCCATTGCCACCGCCATGGCGAATTGCGGCGCCACCATCGCTTTCAACGACATCAAGCAGGAGCTGGTCGATAAGGGTCTGGCTGCCTATAAGGAAGCCGGCATCGAAGCCTACGGCTATGTCTGCGACGTCACCAACGAGGATGCCGTCAATGAGATGGTCAAGAAGATCACCGCCGAGGTCGGCCACATCAATGTGC
>OGMP01000287.1_pt1 | contig 53412 bp, 49 predicted proteins | sample 1573261 | NCBI WGS metagenome assembly OGMP01 (sample SAMEA2581878, study PRJEB24529) | metagenome | biome: Human gut stool | place: China | collected 2011 | reverse complement strand
GTTAAGACACGGCCCTTTCACGGCTGTAACATGGGTTCGATTCCCGTACGGGTCACCAAATGTAGTCCTTGATTTTTAACGAAGATTCGTTAGAAATTGAGGACTTTTTCTTTTACCCTTTGACGTGTACCACAATCGTACCACACTTTCAAAATAAAATCAAGGTTTGCCTTTGTCCGTTCCTGCATTATAAGCCAGATGGGGACTGCGTCAAGAACTTTCGCGGCATAAAAATTTATTCCACGGTTTCTTGACCCAGTCCCCATCTGACTTTTTAGGCAATCGCGGACAAAAGGAAACCCGTATCCGTCTCGGATAGAAAAAAGACCGGGAAACTAAAATGTCCCGGCCTTTCTTATGAGCGGCTTCGTCAATCACCACTGTTAAATTTAATCAGTTTGTCCCAATCAATGGAGCCATCATCTTTACAGTAATCTTTCGTAAAATCGCGCAACATACGGTTTTGAGCATTTGTGTAAGCAATTTCAAAATTTGCAGTAAATTCTTCTGGCTTAGTTCCCATGTAAGAAATGATTTTTGTGTAAAAGTTTGGGTCACCAGTTAGCCATTCCCAGAAGTCCTTTCCAGCAAGCTCTTTATAGAATTTTTCATTCTCAGGTTTGACTTTCTTTTTTCCATAACCATAACCGACAACAGGCATAAATGCTTTGTGAGCTTGCTGTGCGCGCCTTTGAGCAGACTGGAAATTCTGTTCCTGTCTCTTTCGGCTGTCAGCGTTAAAAACAGAGGTACCGCTTTTAACGGCGATACTGTAAATGGTGTTATCTTTGTCAACAGTAATGTCAACACCTTCGGTTACAGCTTTTTGCCCGCCAGAAACAACAATAGCAATCGGTTCAAAGAATGTATTTCCAAAAATGGTTTCTTCACTTGAGGAAATATAGGCTGACAAAATGCGGTTAATAACCATTGTTGCGTCATTGATACCCTTAGCACGATATAGGTAGGGATTTTTCTTCTTTAATATGTCTTTCAGCTTTATTTTATTGAGCTTATTGGTTAGTGAAGTATAAAATTCGCTCAAAGCAACCGAAATAGCCTCGACAACCTTTTCTTCGTCATAGTTTGAATTAAGTGGTTCGATTTTTGGCATTACATATACCTCCTATTTGAATAGCGTCCTGTATTTTTTCGTGAATGGCTGTTCCACGCACCCTTTTGACCTGAATGGTTGAAGTCCCCTCGGCAACGGAAACAATGGCATCTCCAATGGCCTTGGCAAGCCCTACAGGGACGGCGTTTCCTATCTGACGATATTTGTCAATCGTAGTGCCAGTAAGAGTCCAGTTGTCAGGAAACTGCTGAATCCGTGCATACTCCGCGACACTTAAAGGCCTATCTTTCGTAGGGTGGCACATCATTGTGGCTTTTTGGATAGGACTTGTAACAACGGTAGGAGAAGGCTGCGAATAGGACAATCTCCGATAAAAACCAACCTTGCCGCCACCAGATGCGTATGCACCGCCCATAGCGTCCTTTAAGACTTCCGGGGGGAGACTTTTCCAGTTGCCACCTTCGGGAACCATCTTCAAATACTTCAAGCGGGACTCGCTAAATTCAGCGCATTCACCGGGCATATTTTCCAAGTCACGAATTGTATTACCAAGAGTGACCCAGCGGTTGGCAGCGTTCTGGTGCGTTTGGAAGTGTGTGGGAAGGGGCAAGAAAATATCCTCATTATCACGGCTGCCAATCATTACAAAGCGCTCTCTAAACTGCGGGACACCATAGTTGACAGCATCGAGAACACCGAAAACCGTTTTGTAATGGAGTTTGGCAAACTCGTCTAAAATAACATCAATGACTTTCCCGGTGGTGTTGTTGCCATTCTCGTCTTTTAAGGGTGAACTCATAAGTCCCTTGACATTTTCCATGACAAAAAAGCGAGGTCTAATAGCATCAATCATGCGGACATATTCACGGAAAAGACTTCCGCGAGGGTCGTTGATACCAAGGCGCTTGCCAGCGGTGGAAAATGGCTGACAAGGCGGACCACCGCAGATAAGGAACGGCTCGCCAAAAGTCAAACCAGCAGCAGACAAAAGCTGTTCAGGCTCGATAGCACGAATGTCACCTAAAATAGCCTTATGACCGTTTTGCTCCATCGTGTGAACGCAAGCGGCATTAAAATCTTGACCGAGTTTTATATCTACACCAGCCTGTAGAAGGCCTAAATCCAATCCCATTGCCCCGGAAAACAATGATATAGAAGCTCTTGTATCTTTCACTTTTTACCTCTGATAATGTACGTTAGGTTCTTAGACGATTATAGCATATTTTAAGAGGTATTAACAATAGAAAGAAAAAAAGAAAGCGGTGGCACTGATCAATGCCACCGCATCAGAAAAGGAAATTAAGAGTCAGAACTTTCGTTAAGATAGTAGCCCTGAAAGAGAGTGCCATCTTCCATGAGAAAGCGGCCACGGGCATTGTGAGGAATCTGTTCAGAAGCGCGACCATCACCAATAATGATGGTTGAAAGTGTAGCGTTGGAGCGACCACAAATACGAACGGTCATATTAGATTTAATCTGACCGGGCAGCACATCACTATCAGGACGCTGGGCGCAAAGGATAACGGTCAAACCAAAAGCACGCCCCTGAGTAGCAAAGAGTGTAATATAGTTTTCAATCTGAGCAAGGAGTTCTTTGCGTTCCTTAGTTGCACCTTTAGTGGTAAAGAGGGCGGCAAGTTCATCACACGCAAATACATAGCGGGGCAGGTAGTCCTTAGTCTTGGAGCGGTATTCCTCAATATTTACGGCACCTTCCTTGCAAAACAGTTCCTTGCGCTTTTCAAGTTCACCAGCAAGAAATTCACATACGGCCAAGACAGCTTTTTCCGTTGTGATGAGATGTGCGCTTTCGCGCCATGAATAACCAAAATCGACACCGCCCTTAAAATCTGCAATGTACACAATATCGCCTTGCAGAATCATTTGAAGCAAAATCACCTTGAAAAGAACCGTTTTGCCGCTGCCGGTTTCGCCACCAATCAGTATATGGGGGCTTACATTCAAATCAATGGAAACATGCCCAAGCAATCCTTGCCCCAAGTGAACAACAGAGTCATCGTTAAAAGTTGTGTAGGTATTTTTCCAAGGGACGATTTCAAAGGCATAATCTGGACTTACACAATTAAGTGTAATCGTTCGGCGGTCACTGTTTTCGGAGATATTGGCAACATACAAATTTAGGGCAGATTCAATTTCTAATTTATGCTCGTCCCAAAGTGCCAGAGGAAAACCCTTTCCCCAAAAAGTTAAATCGAGGTTTTGCCGTCTAACAAGGAATGGCGCTTCTCCGGCAGAATTGACAAAGCCAATGCGGGAAAAATCATGCTGCATTTTTAGCGCACCGGGAATGTAGCCAATCCATGCAAGAAGTGCAAGAGAAGTTACAGCAGAGAGCATAAAGGAAAAAAGAATGGTAAATGGGAGCAGAAAATTCCATGTGGGCGAGTAGGTAATAGAAAATCCCCATAAGGCAGCAAAGGCGGCGAGGAACAAAACAGAAAACAGCATTGACGGCTTTTTGCTAACAATCATAAAGCCGGACCGAATAGAAACAAAGAGGTTGTGCAGATTAGTGCGTGCGCGAAGCTGATACTTTTGTAAATCAAACATGGGAAATCTCCTTTCAGAAATCAAGAAATAATCAATTCGGAAGGTGAAACTTAAAGAGGGAAAGCTGTTCACATTGTTGCAAATGGGGCGAGGAATGGCACGGGGGGAGAGGTTTGTGCTTTTGTGGTGCCGGAGTGTAGCTTAGAGTGTCGAACAAATCAGCGCAGGGGTCATCTTTTGGTAGCGTGATGAAAGGCTGACCGTGGATAATTTCGAGCCGTCCAGCATCATTAGCAGCTTGTAATTCTGAAAGCTCAGAATCTAAGGCATTGACAGCAAAAGCATCGTGAATAAAGTGGTTAAAGTTGACCTCTTTCGCTATCCGTGCAGGGGAAAAGTTTGCGTCTTGGTTGTATTCCACATAATGTGGCGTAGTGTCAAAGTTGGAATTTAGAAAAGCCAAAACTTCAGCTGATGAATGGTCGCAACCGTTAATGTAAGTGGTAATGTTGACTAGTCCATAACAGCCTGTTTCGAGATGCTGCCGACTAAGGAGAGGGGCAAAACATTCTTCATGCATTAAAAAGTTTGACTTGGTGACAGCAGCCATAGAAGCAAGCGACTGGTTATAAAATACAAGTTGAGGTTCTACAAGGTACTCGTCTGAAAAGTAGAATTTTCCAACCAGCGTTGCGCGAGAAAGGCCACGGGAACACCAATAACGGGTCTTAAAAGGCGTTTTCCCAATTTCCTTGGAAACATATTTGACAACATAACTGGACGCTTTATCCAAATCAGAAATCGGCTCAATCGTATTGAAACCGAAGAACTGTTCCCATTCGTTACAATGGTAGACTTCTTGCCCAGCTCGTACCTTGTTACAAATTTCCCGTGGGAGATTTTGCTCACCGTTCACCTCGTCCAAAGTATACGGTACGCAATCTTTTGACGGCATACAAGAAACAAATCCATGCAAGTGAATGGCACCATTTTTGTGCATTTCGGGAATCAAAAGATACTTGAAGCCAGGACAATAGGCAGAGCCATTAGTGCGTTTTCGTCGCCAGCGCTTTGCCATCAATTTGATAACATCTTGAAGGCCGTCAGGAGTATAACGGTTTTCCCAATGTTTTGGCGACAATGTTATAGTGACAAAGAATTGCCATTGATTACAGGCGGCAAGTTCCCGAACCATGCGGACAGAGCGACTTACAGACGTGCGAATAGATTCGGCTTCACGTTCTTCTTCGGTGCGTTCATCGGGAAGTGCCCAGCCAGTAGCGACATTATAGTCGTGAACGTCGCGTGTGTTGACCCCGGATACAATGCAAGCGGGGCGGTAGAGAACCTTTGATGTGTTTCCCAGCGTATAAAGGCGAATACTATGGGCTTCCATGTTAGGCACACACCGATAAACCTGTTCCGTGAAGGTCGTACCGTTAGAAACAACACAGCGAGTAAGAGAGGTGCTAATAAGTGTGCAATTAGAAGGAAAATGAGTAAGCATAGTGAATAGAAAAAATGTCCCCAAGTTGTTACACTGTCAAGTCCCCTGCGTAATGACAAGAGCGGATAAAAAAACAGCCGAAGGGTCTGACCCCTGCGGGATCAGACTCTCCGGCCCGGCGTTAATCGGCGAGAGAAATGCCGCACAATTTGCCCGATTTGGTGTAGTACACATACACATTGCGGTTAAGCAACGACTCAATGGAAAGCCCCATGGAGTTGATGCGGGCGATAGTCAGGTATACACGGTCTGCCTCGAATCCAGCACCATATTTGGAGCTGATTTCGCAGGAAAGGAAAACCCAATACCCTTCAACCATCTTGCCGTTGTCGCCCGGAAAATCCGAGCGCCGGTAGCCGATAACCTTCTGTTCTTGCATAATAGTGTCTCCTTTGTGTATAAAAATTGTTCGTCCTAAAAGGGCGGTCACATCTGACAATTAAAATTCTACGCAGTTCGCACATCTGCGCAAGGGTTTTCAAGACTCAGAATCCGGGTGAGCCGGATTTTTAGAAATTTTTTCTAAAAAAAGTTTTTTACCCTTCTCCAACTGCTCATCGAGTTCAGCGTCAAGCAAAGCAGGAACATCGTCCATATCTCCATACAGCTTATGCGCGTAGATGCCAAGTGACACTCCGGGGTGAACATGACCCATAAGTTCATCAATAGCCCATTCTCCAAGGCTTTGCTTAAACAGTGAAGAAAAGGTGTGTCGAAATTCGTAAGGCGTGATATAAGGAATATCGTGATATTTACAATACTTTCCCCAACGTTCACGATAACACAACTGTCCAATGTCGCCAAAAACGCGCTCATGCAGGTTGTTAGGATTGACCCGATATTGCATTTGGGATTTCAAAATTTCACGAGTATAGCGGGTTTGCGGGAAATCACGGCAAGCAAATTCATTTTTTCCTTGAGTGGTTATCCCTTTAGCGTTAATCGCACGGCGAATATGAATGTAGTCGTTGTCAATATCGCCCCACTCAAGCCCCATCAATTCCCCAGTACGCAGCCCAGTTACAATATTAAAACGATAGGCATAAATTAAGTCGTCCTGACAAATGCTACCGTTGTAGCGTACTGAAGATTCCGTAAAAAGGATATAGAGGTAAGGAATATCAAGGGCTTTCTTTTCTCTTTTAGAAGCGCCTTTAGGAATTTTGATGTTGTTTGTTCGAAGGTCAGAACGAATGTCAGAATTATCAAGGTAGTTACAGAAGCCGGAGAGGTCACCACGCAAATTAAGCAGGGTTTTGTGACTCAGGTTGTGCGATTTGCTGGCTGTAGTGATGACTCGTTTCAAATCCTGTTTAGTAAGCCGTGAGATACGGATACGTCCAATGACAGGAGCAATATGGTTTTTATAGCGGTTGGCAATATTGTATGTATCGGTAGTTTCCAGAGCTTTATCTTTTAAGTAAAGGGAAAAGAGGTCGTCAACGGTTGTACTGTCAGACAAGGTAAGCGGCGAGTTACTAAGGAGCCAAGCGGCAGCTTTTGCGGCACAATCTTTCTGTCCCTTTCGTCCGGGCAATTTAGAGTAAAAGGATTTTCGAGTTCCGTCTTTCTGTACATTAACTTTCCAAATGTCTTTTTTTGATACATAAAATGTACGGGCGGCAATTTCATTTTGCAAATTGGGCATGGTTGTTCTCCTTTAACTGTGGCAAATGAGTATAGAGTCATTGTAGGACTCAATAGGTTTAATAAAAAAGGTGTAATATTGTTCTGGTGAAAGTTTGAGCAGTTTTCCGATGGCAGCCATTTCGAACGAGGTAAAGCGAGACTTAAAAGTCAATTTGTCAGACATAGCTTGAGCGGATATACCGATTGCGGCTGCCACTTCGGCACTCGTATAGCCAAAATAAGAAATTCGGGTGCGTAGGTCATTGTGAGTTTTAATATGCATGACTGTATACCTCGTTTGATGTAGTAATCAATATGGTATGCAGTTCGCACGTTTGCGCAAGTGTTTCTTTTCAGTCCTCCCAATTTTTAACAAATTCGTCAAATTTGGCGGCGTAAAAGAAACTTGTAGGTGCGTAGCTGTACCCCACTTTGTACCCCACTTAGAATCAAACAAAATAAAAAATCCCTTTAACACAATTCGTAAATATCGGATAAAATCCTGATATAACGAAAATAGTTAAAGGGTTGTTTTATTTGATGTATAGTTCGATTCCCGTACGGGTCACCAAAAAGCACTACTTCATTTGAGGTAGTGCTTTTTTCTTTGTATACGCTTTTTAATAGGTGTCGGGCGTAAAAGGTGACCCGTGCGGGAACCGAAAAGCCCGGGCCCCGCGTCCAGCGTACCGCGGGGCAAAAACAGCCCCGCGGGCTGTTTTTAGGGCGCGGGTGCTTTACTTTTTACGCACCACATTGGTCAAGCAATAGAATCCGTTGCAGCGACGGATTCTGTTTTTGTTTTTATGGGGGTTACAGAGCGATTGAGGCAATTGCTGGTTTTGCCGATGAAGCGGTAGTAGATTTCGATGCGCATCACCGTTTCACCGTCGATTATCTCTTTCTCGTGGACGATGATTTTCTCAATCAGCGTGTGAACCAGTTCCTCATCCAGTTCCGTAATGTCTGCATACGGGGCGACCAAATTGGTGAAATCCTGTATGTCCTGCGTTTTGGTGGTTGCTTCGGTGAGCAACGCTTGAATTTCTGTGGCGCGGGTTTTCAATTCTTTTGTTTCCGCTTCATACTTGGCAGATAGGGTTTGGTAGAGGTCATTCGAGAGCCGTCCGAACACGTTATCCTCGTAGATGCGCTGCACCAGCGTGGCCAGTTCGGACAGGCGGTGCTGGGCTGCGTCCAATTCTTTTTTCATGGCTTTCTGCTCGCTCAACTGCCCAGCCTGTGACAAGCCCATCAGATAGTCCGCATACGCATCGGCATCCTCGGCAGCCAGCATAGCGTGACGGCGGATGTCTGCCAGCACGATAGCCTTGACCTGTTCCAGCGAGATATAGTGCGTGGTACACACCTTGCCGCCGTAACGCCGATTGGCGTTGCAACTGAATGTCCCCAACGACTTGCGGCGCTCGTCTTTTTTGCGGCTGCAAAACGCCATGCGCTTGCCGCACTCTCCACAGAACATGATTCCACGGAAAATGTTATTCTCGCTGCGCTTTTTACCCGGCTGCTTGACCTTGATGCGCTCCTGTACCGTCCAGAAAGTTTCGGCATTCACCAGCGCTTCGTGCGTATCCTCCACAACGACCCAATCATCTTCGGGTTTCCAAATCATCTTTTTTGACTTGAAATTTTGCGTGCCGGTGCGGAAATGCACCATATTCCCGATGTAGACTTGATTCATCAGAATGGCACGAACCGTGCTGTGATCCCACGCATACGGATAGGTCAGAACAATATCCGAGGCAAAGGTTCCAAACTTTTCATGCAGGTACGCCTGTGGGCGGAGAACCTGCTTTTCTCCCAGTTCCTTTGCAATGATGCTGCAGCTTTTGCCCGCAAGCGACATTTGGAAGATTTCCTTGACGACCCATGCGTACTGATTCGGAACGAGCTTGTGGCGGTCATTAGGGTCACGGTCATAGCCATACGGTGGATACGCACCCGTGTATTCCCCACGCAGTGCCTTTGCCTTGAATGCTGACTTGACCTTGCGGCTGATGTCCTTGGCATACCATTCGTTGATGATATTCTTGAACGGCGCAAACTCGTTATCCCCGGCAGCGGAATCTACGCCATCCGTGATGGCGATGAACCGCACCTTATTTTCCGGGAAGATAACTTCCGTGTAGCGTCCGACTTCCAGATAGTTGCGGCCAAGGCGCGACAGATCTTTTACAATAATTGTTCGCACCCGCCGCTGCTCGACCAGTTCCATCATCTCAGTAAACGCAGGGCGGTCAAAGTTTGTGCCGGAGTAGCCGTCGTCCATAAAGAACCGGCAATTCGTAAAACCGTGTTCCTTAGCGTACTGCCCCAGAATGGCACGCTGGGATTGGATGCTCATGCTTTCGCCGCCGACTTCATCGTCGCGGCTCAATCTGCCATATAAAGCAGTAATATCCTGTAGCTGTTTCTCTTTCATTTTCCATCCTTTACAATATCTACCATCCTGTAGATATTGCAAGTGGACTTCCGCTTGATATGCGAAAAGCATTTCTGCCTTTGTCCGGGAATGTGCTGGAACGTGCGGCGCAGGTTCGCCAGCAGCAATCTATGCTGCGAACCTTGATACGCTACACCAAGGAAACGTACCAGTTGGGTGTCATCAACATCGAAATCGGCAATGAGGAAGAAGGCCATGCACTTGTAAAAGAAGCACAGGAGATTTATAAGAAGCTGTATGGCGAGATACCTGCCATTATGGAACGAAACCGTCAACGAGACAAGGAGTATCTGGAAAGTAATGGAATTACGCTTTCCGAAGAACCTCCTAAACTAACAGGCTGACGGCACAGCGGTTCTCTTACAAAAGTGAGGGGGCCGCTTTTTCTATGCCTATTTTTCCCTGCGCTCAATTCCCGCACAATTTTCCATCAATGCCAAAACAGCCCACTTTCGATAAAATGAGTCTGTAACCCGATACCAAAACAGGTGTCGGCAGCAGCATTCCGAAAGGGGGCTTTTTTATAAGGCAAGAAAAGAAAATTTTATCGAAAGCCTATCGGCACAAAATCGGCAGGGTGACATTTGAGGTCACGTCCTATGATAACCCGGCAGGCACACAAACATCACAGGAAATGCTTTTGCAGATGATGGCGCAGAAGATGCACGGAGAGAGGAGATGATTTCCCGATGAAGCAATTCAACGACATTACAATTATCGGCATCGACCAAGGATACGGCAATATGAAAACCGCAAATACCATCTTTCCCACAGCCATTACTGCCTACGATACCGCACCTATGTTTAAGGGTGATGTGCTGGAATACGGCGGCAGATTCTACCGCGTGGGCGAGGGTCACAAAGGCTTTGTGGCAGATAAGTCAGAGGACGGTGATTTCTACCTGCTGACGCTGGCGGCCATCGCCAAAGAGTTAGAGCAATACCGGCTGTTCACCGCCAACCTGTGTCTGGCGGTGGGGCTGCCACTGAGCTGGGTCGGTAGCCAGCGCGAGAGCTTTCGGCAGTATCTGATGCAGAATGAAACTGTAAGTTTCCGCTTCAACGGAAATCCGTTTCAGCTTCGCATTGTAAGCTGCAAGGTGTACCCGCAAGGCTATGCGGCCATTGTCCAGCAGTTGGCAGACTTTGATGGGGAGCATCTGTTGGCCGACATCGGCAACGGCACAATGAATCTGCTTTACTTGACGGATTCTCAGCCGCAGGAGAACCGCTGTTGGACGGAGAAAATCGGTGTGAACCAGTGCATGATCCGCGCTAAAGAAGCGGTGCTCCGTCATTTCGGCAGCAAAATCAGTGACAGCACGGTGGAGCAGGTTCTGCGCACCGGCACAGCGAAAATCGATATCGATTACCTCGCCTGTATTCGCGAGGTCGCAGCCAGCTATGCAGCCGAACTGTTTGCAGCCTTGCGCAGTTACGAGTACGACCCTGCCACCACACACCTGACGATTGTGGGCGGCGGCGGGCAGTTGATCAAGCACTTTGGCAGCTATGACCCGGAACAGGTCACCATTGTGGACGACATCTGCGCTGCTGCCAAGGGGTACGAGTACATGGCCTACCGCCAGATGCTCCGAGGGTAAAACCGTGCCGGAGGTACGGACGACCAATCTGCGGTTCAACCTTGGCAAAGAATCGCAGCGGAAAGCGTGGCAGTATTTGCGGACGATGGACAAATCAGTGTTCAAGTCGTACAGCCAAGCGGTTGCCACGGCAGTGGTGGACTACTTTGACCGCTACTACCAGACGCAGGATGACCCCTATCTGGAAACGCGGGCGCGCGAGGAACAGTTTGTGCAGCAAATCGTGGATGCAGTGCGGGATGCTTTGCGGGAGACGATGCCGGTCTTTCTGGCAGGGTGCATGACCGGGATGGCGCAGAACCCCGCCGCTGTTTCTCCCCAGCTTGTAAAAGAGCCTGTGAAGGACAGCATCAACTGGGATTTTGTGGGTGGCTGATATGCCTGTGCGGACTTTACAGGAATGTCTGGACGAGTTTGTGGCAGAGCGCCCATTCCAGCCGGATGAATACCCCGATGTTGTCAGTGGGCTTTCCTACTGCAAACGCTGCCACTCTCCGCGCAGAACACGGCAGGTGCTGTTCGGGAAAGAAAGAATCCTCCCGATAGTGTGCAGATGCCGGATGGAAGATGCTGCTTTTGTTCAAAGCGGCGGCACAAATGGCAATAAGCAGCGGCAGAATTTCAGTTTCAAAACGCAGACACCCAAACATGGCTGACTTTCACACCAAAAAGGAGAAAGTATGACCGAAGATGAGAAAAAGTTGATACAGGCACGGCACAGGCTGGAAGCTGTGCAGGCCCGCAGCCGCGTACAGGAGCGCAAGGCGCGAACTCGCCGACTTATCCAAGAGGGCGCGATACTGGAAAGCGTATGGCCGGAGGTACGCGACATCCCGATGGCTGACTTGCCCCGCAAGCTGCACGACAAACTGAGCAATGCCCCGTGAGGGGCAGCTCTCCCTCACCGAAGTGCGCACTTACTCACCACCGGCAAGCCGGCGGTGGTATGTGCGCCCTCTGCGGAGGGGAGAGATTGTTGAGGAAGTGATGCCGCATAGCTATCTATCATTTTGAGTCAAAAATCATCAGCCGTGGGGCGGGGCGCTCTGCTATTGCAGCCGCAGCCTACCAGAGCGGCGAAAAGCTGTACAACGATTATGACGGCCTTACCCACGACTACACCAAGAAAGGCGGTGTCCTCTACACCGAAATCCTGCTGCCGCCCCAAGCCCCGGCAGCATGGAAAGACCGTCAGACCTTGTGGGCAGTAGTGGAGTCTGCCGAGAAAACCAAGGACAGCCGCCTTGCCCGCCAGTTGATTGTTGCCCTGCCGATAGAACTGGAGCGGGATGATTGGCTGCTGCTTCTACGCGGCTTCATCCAGATGGAATGTGTGAACAAGGGTATGTGCGCAGACTTTGCCACCCATGACCCGGATGGGCATAACCCTCATGCGCACATTATGGTGACGATGCGTCCATTGGATGCCCACGGAAAATGGCAGAGCAAAACGCAAAAAGAATACCTGTGCCGCAAAGCCGATGAGGAGCGCGGCTTTACAGCACAGGAGTTTTTGCAGGCAAAAGAGGACGGCTGGGAAAAGCAGTACAAATACAGAAGCGCAGCGGGCGTGTCGGCGTGGCTGACGCCCACACAGGCCGCCCGTGAGCCGGGGTGGGAACGCTGCTCGAAGCAGCCGAAAGCAGCGAAATTCGGGCGACAAAACCCGCTGTGTGCGCGTTGGAACAGCCCGGAGCAACTGCTGGATTGGCGAGAAGCATGGGCAGATGCCGTGAACCGCGCACTGGAAGAAAAGCAGCAATCTGCCCGTGTGACCCACCTAAGCCACGCGGCGCTGGGACTGGACGAGCAGCCCACAGTGCATGAGGGCAGCCAAGCCCGCAGCCTTGAGTTGCAGGGTATCAAGGCTGACCGCTGTGAACTGAACCGCCAAATCCACGCGGACAACAAGCTGCTACGGGAACTGAAAGCCCAGCTTGCCAAGCTGCCCAAGGTCGTTGAAAACACTGTAGCCTTGTGCAGCAGCTTTCTGCCACCACAAAACAGTACCTTGGAATTGAGAATACGATTCAGTCGGAGGATGTTGATGCTGTTCATCAACAGCGTATTGCCTTGCGGCCAATCATCGCCATCGAACGAGAACGGACGCTATACCGCGAAAGCCGTGTTGATGATACGGCAATTTCGCTTGCGGAAAAAATCGTAGATACAGAAATCGAGAATGTTTACAGCACCCCTAAACAGCAGAACATTTCCCAAAGCCATAACGAAAAATTCCGATAAAAGGCCAGCGGCGGCTTTCGTAAAGAAAGCCGCCGCTGTTGTCAGAATGAGTATTCTTAGAATTTTCCGCCCGAGCTGCCGCCAAAACCGTCGCTGTCGGTACTCGACCCGCTGGAACTGCTGTCGTCCTTGACGGGGTCGTACGTTTCGGTCTCGGTGGTGTGGGTGTAGGTGTCCTCCACCACGGACAGCGCCAGACCCTCGGCGGGCATATAGGCGTTGGCGTGCGTCTGCTCGTTGGCAGTTTTCATCTGCGCGTAGAAGATGCCGCAGACAATGCTCGCCACAGCCAGCGGAATGACAAACACAAACACCCACTTGATCCAACCCTTGGCGGGGTCGTTGCCGCTGTCCAGCGGTGCACCCTTTTCGGCATAGAAATCCAGCGTGTCAGCGCACATTTCTATGTAGGTGTCGGAGGCCTTGTAATACGATCCGTCCGAGAGCATCGGCACGATCTTATCTTCGATCTGCGCGATGCGGTAGTCGGTAAAGGCGGTCACGCCGCCGCCGTAGGTGATGGTAACATAATCGCGGGAATCCAGCGCGATCAGGAACAGGATACCGCTTTTGCCCTCGCCGTAGCCAAGGTCATAGTTGCGGTACCAGTCCTTGGCGAACTCGCGTACGTTCTGCCCGCCGATGTCAGACACCGTCAGCAGGTAGACGTTGACACCGTGTCCGGCACTGGCGTCCTGCGCCTTTTGTTCCAATTCAGCGGTCGCTTCGGGTTTGAACAGCTCGTAGGTGTCCATCACCAGCGGCATTTCGGCAAACGCCGGTACAGCGCAGAGCAAGCACAGCACCAGTGCCGTAAGCAGAGAAAACAGTTTCTTTTTCATACTCTGTTTCCCCCTTTCAAAACAGGATGGCAAGCAGGATCATCAGCGGAACACTGATGCCTGCAAACCAGGCGGCAAACTTGCGCATGTCAACGGGCAAGTCACCCACCAGCTTGCCGGTCTGCCCGTTCATGGCGAACAGATAATCCTTGCCCTGCCACTTGGTGTGCAGCATCCATACGGGCAGCAGTGCGTAGTGCTTGGCGGTGTAATCAATTTGGATGTTTTCGCTCAGGGTGCTTACGCTGCTGTAGCCGGTAATGCTGGCCGAAAGCTCGCTACTGACCGAATTCTGCATACGGCTGTGGGCGCGGGCTTGGCAGGTGTCGGCGTCCTCGTCATATTTGTCTGCCATATAGCCCGGCAGGTACGCGGTCGAGAACGGCTGGAACGCGCGGTAGTCATACGGCTCAATGGCGTCCATGTGGCCGTTGGGCATCTTGGTTGAGCCATCCACAGGTACGCCCATAAACTGCGTGGTGCCCGCGCGGCGGACATCATAGTGCTTGGTCGTGGTGATGACGTAATCGCCGTTGCGGTGGCGGGAGCTGGTCGTGGCTTCATATAGGCCCGAGCCGGACGCGTTGGCATCGAACAGCCAGAAGGGGACATACACGCCCTTGATCTCCTCAATGTGGTTTTGTGCCGAGAAGGCGCTGGGCAAAAACCGCTTCCCGCGATAGTATTTTTTCAGTGCGGCCTTGGCGGCATTTTTGTCCAGCACAAACGGCAGGACAAGCTCAGGCCGCTGCATACCGCTGAACTGCCCCGCAATGACTGTGGGGTTGCCGCAGTAGGGGCAGCTGGTCGCGGCGGTGGTTTCGTCACAAATCAGCTCCGCCCCGCAGGACGGGCAGGAATAGCTGCGCAGCCCGGCGGCCTCGTTTTCGCTCCAGACGGAGTCGGGCGGGGGCGCCTCTTTGTTTTGCGCGGCGGTTTCGGCAGCGGCTTCCTTCTGGGCATACATGGCTTCGATCTCGGCGGTGTCGTAGCTGCTGCCGCAGAAATCGCACACCAGCTTGCCGCTGGCACCGTCAAAGTGAAGCGGACCGGTACAGGCAGGGCATTGGTAGTTGGTAAGCTGCGTTGCCATTATGCGTCACCTCTCTTTCCTTCGGTTTGCAGCTGCCCTGCCAGATCCTCAAAAAAATCACGCAGGGCGCTGCGCGTATTGCCATCGGCATCCAGATAACGGTAGATGGTCTCGTCATCCGGGGCTTTGTAAATCAGGCAAACGCTATTTAACGTTTCATCGGTAATAAATAAGCCGGAAGAATTTTTCTTTTCGTCCGGCAGGCTTTCCAGCCCCAGCTTTTCTGCCAGAGCCAGGGCTTCTTGCCAATGGGTGTCCTCAACAGGGATATTTTCCAGCTCCACCCATTCATCATCCTTGTAATTACAGCTGAAAAGGCAGCCGTCAGCCGGGTCGTTTCTTATGCTGAACCCATAGGTGTCGTCATAGCACATCCCGGAATAACTGATGCTGATACCGGTCAGTGTGCCGGGCGGTGCTTTTTTACAGCCGGACATTGTCAGAAAAGCGGCTGCGGCGCAAAGCACCGCAGCAATTTTTTTGCGCATCACTGGCCAAACGGCTTACCGCACTCCGGGCAGAACTTGGGCGGATGGGCCGGGTCAACCGGGGTCCAACCACACTGGCTGCACTTGGCGGGTGCCGGTGCGGGCTTGGGGTTGCCGCAGTTGCAGCAGAACTTACCGGTGTTGGAGGTGCCGCAGCTGCATACCCAGCTGTCGGCTGCGGGTGCCGGGGCAGGCTTGGGGTTGCCGCAGTTGGCACAGAATTTGCCGGTGTTGCCGGTCTGGCCGCAGCTGCAGGTCCAGCCTGCGGGAGCGGCTGCCGGGGCCGGGGCGGGCTGTGCGGCGGCCTGCTGCTGGGCGCCCATCTGGTACAGCCCCTGTGCGTTCATACCGCCCGCCGCACCGGCCATATTCATGCCCATAAAGGCCATGGCGGGGCCTGCGCCCTGATTGCCGGCTGCAGTCTGCATAGCACTGGCCTGTGCGCCGACAAGATGCGCAGCGGCGCGGGTCGGGTCCATAAAGGCTGCGTTGCGCTGCATTTCCTTGAGCATCTGCTCGTCTTCCTCGCTGGCCTTCACGCTGGAAACACCGAAGGATACGATCTCAATGCCGCGCAGCTTGCCCCACTTGGCGCTCAGTACGTCGTTCAGGGCCTCGGCCAGTTCCATGGTGTGGCCGGGCAGGGAGGAGTAACGTATGCCCATATCGCTGATCTTGGCAAAGGCGGGCTGCAGGGCGGTCATCAGCTCGGATTTCAGCTGCCCGTCGATCTCGTCGCGGGTGTAGCCTTCCTCCACGTTGCCGCAGACATTGGTGTAGAACAAAATGGGGTTGGTGATGCGGTAGCTGTACTCGCCGAAGCAGCGGATGGCAATGTCGATGTCGATGCCGGCGCGCTGATCCACCACGCGGAAGGGCACCGGGCTGGGCGTGCCGTATTTGTTGCCCACCAGCTCCTTGGTGTTGAAGTAGTAGATACGCTGATCCATCGGGGCCTCGCCGCCGAAGGTAAAGCGCTTGCCGATGTTCTGGAAAACTGCGCCGATGGACTCGGACAGATCGCCGCTGAACAGCGTCGGCGCGCTGCCGGTATCGTAGGTGTACTCACCCGGCTCGGCGCACATATCCACGACCTTGCCCTGCTCCACGATCATGGCACACTGGCCGTCGGCAACGGCCACGATGGAGCCGTTGGAGATAATGTTGTCATTGCCCTTTGTGTTGGCGCTGCGTCCGCTCTGGCGTTTCCAGCCGCGGGTAGCCAACAGATCAGCCGGCATGGCTTCACAATAAAAGTATTCCTTCCACTGGTCGGCCATAACGCCGCCAGCAGCGCCCATTGCAGCTCTGATAAGTCCCATAATGATCCTCCTATGTCAGGGGCGGGCAGGACCCGCCCCATTTTGTACAGATAAATCAGGTCGTTATTTGTTGGCCAAGGCGGCCTTGTACTCCTCATAGCGGGGCGGCAGCTCTTCGAGCTCCTCGTTCCACTCGGTGCCGTCCAGCCTCATGTAGAAGCTGATTGCACAGGCCGAGCCGTCCGCGCCCTCGTAGTCATACATGAACAGCGAGATGCAGTCGTTGTACGGGTAGATATTGAAGTTGTATGCTTCGCTGTCGTCAATATGCTGATCCAGCACCCAATCGCTGCCGTCCAGAATCGGCTCAATGTGGTCATCATAGACATTGACCCACATCGTGATGACCGGGTCATCGGGCATACCGTCGCGGTAAACCTCAAAGTAGTGGCTGCCGTCCTCGCTCTCACCGATGTAGCCCCAGCAATCGTAGGTGTCGGTGTCAAAGTAGTCGCGGTTCGGCACATTCTTGTAGTTTTCCATCCGGAACCAGCCGTACCAGTTGGTGTTGCCCAAATCATCGTAGGTGTTGCCGTCGTCGTAGGAATAGGGCGGGTCCGGCTCATTGGAACCGTCGGTGCCGTCCGGGTCAAGGTCATCGCCGCCGTTCAGCTGGGCGGGGTCGATTTCAGGCTTGGTGTCGCTGCGCTTAAAGACCATGGTCATACCGTCAAACTCAATGGTCAGCAGGTCACCCTCACGGGTGTAGGTCATGGCAGGGGTGTCAGGGTCGGTCAGCGCATAGAAGTTGCCGTCCTTCCATTGGAAGGTGACAAAATCCTCCATGTAGGTTTCGCCGGTGCCGTCCGCACGCAGCTCAATGTAGAAGTCCTCCATATCGACGAGGGCAAGCTCCTCCTTGGAGAGGGTGTACTCGCTGTCGGAGGCGGATTCCAGCACATAGATGCCCACATCGGTATCGCTGCCTGCGGTGGCGTCCTGCGTCATGTTGTCACCGTCCAGAGGCTGCTGCATGGTGCTGCCGGACTTGACGAAGTAGAGCGTCACGCCCTGTCCCTGCACATCGTTCAGGGTCAGGATTTCGTCCTGCAGGGTGCCGGTGCAGCTCAGGCCGCCGCAATCCAGCTGGAAGACCCCGCCGTTCAGCGTCCACTTGCCATAGGACTTGGTGCCGTCCACCGTTACAACGCACTTGCCCTTGTCATTCAGGTCCATCAGGAACCCGCTGCCGAAGGCATCCTCGACCTGCGTCACGGAGCCGCCGATCTCGGCGTAGGCTGCTTCCCAAGTGCCCTGATTCGGGTCACTGGCGTTCGGCTTGCCGGTGCGGATGGAGCCGCTGATCATTGTTACGATGATCATAAGCAGGAATATCACCGGAATGGCGATCAGGATCATCCGCTTGGGGGACATTGGTGCGCGGGGGCGCTTAGCCTTGCCGCCGGGGGCCACATTGCCGTAAGGGTTGCCGCCCGTGCCGCCGGGTGACGGCGGCGTGACAGCATGGGGAGCATCCGGCGGTGTGTTTCTGGCGTAAAGCGGTGCGCCTGCGCCGGTCTGCGGCGGTGTGCCGGGCGCATTGCCTGCGTAAGGATTCGCTGCGTTCGTCTGGGGCTGCGGGGCGGCAGGTGCGCTGCCTGCATAGGGATTGCCGCCGCTTGCCTGCGGCTGCGGGGGCGTCTGTACAGGCTGTGGGGGCGTCGGTGCAGCCTGGGTAGGCTGAACCGGGGGCTGGGGCACAGCTGCGGGCTGTGCGGCGGGCTGCGGTACGGATACTTTTGCACCGCAATTCTCGCAGAATTTAGTACCGGGCTTTAACTCGGCACCACATTGCGTACAGGTTGCCATAGTGTCTGCCTCCTTTACAAGATAATCGTATCAGAATTATTTATTCGTTTGTCATTTCAAACCAAACGGATTCATCCTTTGGCAGGTTCAGCAGGGATTCCCCGCCGATATGCCTTACGTAAAAGCCGCCATAATCGGTGGGCATCATGGCCAGGGTTTCGCGCTGTGCGCGTTCTAAATCCATGCGGTACAGCGAAATGCTGCAAATCCAGCCGCGGTCATCCATGCCAAGGTAGGTGATGCCGCTGTCCCATGTGGCGGGTTCTCGGGTTTCGTTTCGGTATTCGCCGATGTAGAAGTTCGGCTGATCCTCGCAAATTTCAAACCAGGTACCGGTGTAGTCGCTTACATACGAGCCAATCAGGTTGGGAAGTCCTATTGGGTCGGCAATGTGCATAGCCTCAACCAGATTGTACTTTTCGTTATCACGGCTGACTGCGTACACGGTTGTGTACTCGGCCTCGAAATCTGCATCGTAGGCGGTTCCGATCTCAAATTTGACAATCTCGTTGATGCCGTACAGCGGGCCGCCGTTGGCCATGGTGCCGCACTGTGCGCCGCTGATGACGTCGATGTACTCAACGTTGCCGTTCTCGGTCAGTAGGAACACATAGGGGGCGTAATCCTGCCCGACGCTGGTCATAAGCATCTTTACATAATTGCCGTAACAACCGCTTACCGCGAACTCGGTCTTGTCGCCCAGCTCGTACCATTCCTTCATGGTTTGGTAGGTAACTGCGCCGTCGGTGGATACATAGTCGGTCAGGGCGCGCACCGTCACCTTACCTGTGGCGGTCACATCGCAGGTAAACCATTCGTCCTGCCCGTGCAGCACCTGGCCGCTGGCCTGCCGCTTGTTGGGGTCAACCTGAACATCTGTCCAGTACATTCCCGACCCGGCGGGGGTGTACATCGGCACGGTGACCACCAGACCGTCGGTATAGTACGGAAACAGAGAATAATAGGTAAATACATTGTCAAGCTCGCTCAGGCTTTGCACGCGCATCTTTTTCAGCATGGCGGCATACGTGAGGTCATCTCCGCCATAGTAAAGGTCAAAATGCTGTGCTGTGGCGCGTTGCAGCGCGTTCAGGGTCTTTGCGCTGTCGGTGTAGCCCATGTATTCGAGCAAATCCAGGTTGGTAAGTTCCTGCCCTGTGGCAAAGTTGTAATGGTAGCTGCCCACATCGTGGTTGTACATCGTGTCGGAGCTGGTCACCTGCAGGGTCAGCACGGGGCCGGTCCAGTTGCTGACCCAGATGATGAAGTTTGTGTCGATGAAATCATTGCGGGAACGGGCATCCAGGGCGCGCTCTACCAGATAGCCGTATCGGTAGTCGATCATCGCGTTGATATGCTGTGCGTCCTCGGTGTCATCGTCGATCTGCGGTACTTCATAAAAATAGGTGTCCTCGATGCCGTAGGGGTTGGTGTAGGTAAAGCGCTCGTTGTACAGCGGGACAATGCGGGAGTCATCCAGCCTCCGGCTGTTTTGCGGCTTGCCAGCGGCTTCGTCCTTCTGAACGGTCGGGGTCGTATCGTCGGACGACTCGACTGTCGGTTCCGTTATCGGGGCGGAAACCGACGGGGTGCCGGAAGATGCCGAGGCAGGCGGGGCATTGCTGCGCCCGCAGCCCGTTGTAATCAGCAGCAGAGCCGCCGCTGTCAGGGATAGCAGTTTTTTCATGGTCGGTTCACCTGCCTTTCGTTTGCGGTTGTCGGGCTTTTACTTTAGCCAAAGGTGACGCTGTTCAGCACGGTGTCGCCCTCGGTGCCGGGGTCAATGTCCACGCCGGATATCCTGATGCTCAGCCAGCCGCCGGTGGGCATTTCACCGAAGTATTCCGTCCACAACATACCCACGTATTTGTAGGTGCGTCCCTGCAATTCTACGCCGCCGATGGTGCGCGGGGTAATTTCCTCCACATTTTCAAAGCTGTCATAATAGTAATTGATTTTGTCCAGACTGGCTTTCAACTCAAAGAGCATACGCGGGTCACCGGAGAAGATATTGCTGGGGTCATCGGTTGGGAACAGCTTGAAATCACCGAAGCTGTTTGTGGCGGGCTTGTACCAGCCTTGGTCGGGGCAGGTTACATTGAGCACCAGCGTAAAGTCCGTGCCGAATGCCTCCAAAGTCTGGGTGTTCGGGCCGGCAGCCGATGGATAATCGGGATTGTCCGCAGGAGCGGAAGCAGGGGCCGGCTCGGCGGTAGCTTCCGGCTCCGACGCTGCAGCGGGCTCCGATGCAGGTTCGGATGCAGGTTCGGATGCCGCGTCGGTCTTGGGTTCTGCCGGGGTCTCCGTCTGGGGTTCAACAGCCGGTTCGGCGGCCTGCGCTTTCAGGTCGGATAAGCCGGAATTGACCTCTTTGGTTACATCCCCCTTGGAGCAACCGGCCAAAGCCATAAGCATCATGGCTGCCAATGCGGCAGCGAGCGTTCGTTGTACTTTTTTCATAGCTGTCCTCCTTTTGGTCATAAAGTGTCCATCATAGCGCTCAGATAGGCAGGCGATACGGAAGCGTAGACGAAATCATCGACAATGTGATCCTTTTTTGCCAGGCACACGGCGGTGGCCAGTTCGGGATATTCGGCCTCATCCACAAGCAGTACCGTTTTGCAGTGCGGGCATACATCCCGCAGGTCGTTTGCCAGCAGCAGTCTATCCTGCAGGGTGCGCGGCGGATGTGGGCATACCTCCAGCAGCAGGACATCCGCCCTGCATGAACGGCATAGCTTTATAATATCCTTTGTCTTAGGGCCGGCGTTTTGCACCTGAAAATCCGGTCTGCCGTGTTTCAGTGCCATTGTCAATGCGCTCGTCATCACAGAGTATTGGGCGTCCAAAACGATCCTCCGCACGGCGCAGCCCTCCTTCCCTGCAAAGAATACGATTTGTCAATTTCATCATACAGGAATCGGACGATTTCTGCCCCCACCATTTGGATAGTTTTTTGAGCTTTTTACTGCTTTTTTTCAGCACTATTGCAAAATAAGGCGGATTGCGTCATAATAATAGTGTGAAAAGGCAGCACGATACCCTTTTGGGCAGACTGTCGAAAAACTCCTGTAGGGGCGAGCATTGCTCGCCCGTGCCCGTATGCCTTGTAAGAAAGCCATCTCGGAAAGAGCGTTGCTGCGCCAAGCTGGCGGGCGACCAATGGTCGCCCCTACATTCTCTATATGGCAAAGCCGGTGTTTTTCGACACGCTGACCCTTTTTGGGAAAGGACAGGCGCTATGACAAAGGTACGGCTTGGTAATCTGTGTTTAGCCGCTGCGGTTGCAGGGGTGATTCTCTGCGCTGTCCTGATGCGGGCATTTTATATGCCGTATTCCGGCTTTTGGCGCACGGTGCTGTATAATATTCTGATCTTTTCCTGGGCGGTATCGGTCTGGTGGCGTATCCTGCACGCACAGACCCGCCGCTGCCTGCTGGGTGCCGCCGCCCTGATGCTGTTCTGGCTGGATATCCGCCTGATCCGCTATGACTTTGCCCAGACACCGGAGATGCTGCGGCGATTGTGGTATGCGTACTATATCCCGATGCTGCTGATCCCGACCCTTGCACTTTATACGCTTTTCTTTTTGGATCGTGGGCAGTCCGCCCCGCTGTACAAGTATCGGCATCTGATCTTTGTGTTCCCGGTGGTGCTGTTCAGCCTGGTGCTGACAAACGACTGCCATCAGCTTGCGTTTGCGTTCCCACCCGGGCAGGAGGTACTGGGCAGCCCCGATTACACCTATCGGTTCGTATATTACCTCTGTCTGCTGTGGATATTTTCCTGTGCCGTGTTCACGGTGGTGTACCTTGTGCGGCGCTGCCGTATTCCGCATACAAAGCGCATCCTCTGGCTGCCGCTTGTGCCGATTTTTTTGGCCACCCTCTATGCTTTACTGTACAAGCATATTTTGAATGTGCCGTGGATGCATGCGATTGCCGGTGATATGACCGTGGTGCAATGCCTGACCTTTACAGCGACCTTTGAGGCGTGCATCCAGTGCGGGCTGATCCAATCCAATATGGGATATGCCACGCTGTTTGAGGTATCTATGGCCAAGGGTCTGATCACGGACCGGGCGTTTGTGCCTGTGCAATGCTCCATGCAGGCAGCGCCGCTTCATGAGGAGCAGCTGCGTCAGGCGCTCACCGGCAGTGTCCAACTGGATGCCACGACCCAGCTTCACGGCCACCCGATCCGAAAAGGGTATGTTTTCTGGCAGGAGGACATCACCGAATTGGTGGCTCTGCTGGAGGAGCTGCGCCTCACGCAGGAGGAATTGCATGACATTGGGGATGTCATACAGGCGGAAACAGCCCAGAAGGCACAATGGCTGCAGCTGAGCGAGCAGAACCGGCTGTATGACAAAATCGAGACCGTCACAGCCCGCCAGCTGGCACGGATACAGGAATACCTGATTGCACTCAAAACCACAGACGATGTCGATGCCGCCCGCCGGCTGCTGAAGCACATCGTCATTTTGGGGACCTATATCAAGCGGCGCAGCAACCTTGTTTTTGTCTGTGACAAGGCGGAGTACATCGACACCGCAGAGCTGCGGCTGAGCCTGTTTGAATCGGCAGAGAGCCTGCGCCTGAGTGATATACGCTGCGCCGTACAGATCACCGACACTGCAAAGATTCCCTCTGCGTCTGCCGTAGCGATCTATGACGCCTTTGAAGCCATCATAGAAGCGACCCTGCCGGGATTGCAGGAGATCCTTTTCTGCGCCGAGCATACGGCGCAGGGCTGGGGGCTGCGCTGCAGCGTTCAATGCACCGACGCACCCGCTGCGCTGCCCGGCCTGCCGCAGATGCAGCTTGAACAGGATGAGGACGGGCTTTTGTATTTCACGATGTTTCCGGCAGAAGGAGGCGGCCTATGATTTCCCGAATCTCCCGCAATGCTGTCAAGGAAGGCTTTGACACGCTGCCGGCGGCCATCTGCTACTTTGACCGCAATGGCCTGCTGCGCCTGATCAATCACAGGATGCAGGAGATCGCCGCAGTCCTCTGCGGCTGCGATCTGCAGACCCTTACGGATCTGGAGCAGGCGCTGCACAGTCCCGGCGGCGGTGTGCAGCTGCGCGATGAGGCCGCCCGCATCTACGCATTCCCGGACGGGACGGTGTACCATTTTGCGGTGCGCCCTGTTCAGGACAAATACGGCATACCGTACACCGAGGTGATGGCCACCGATGTCACCCGGCTGGCTGCATTGCATGCTGCACTGCAGCAGGAAAACGAGCGCCTTGCCGATGCGAACCGCCGCGCAAAGCGCTTATATGACAATATGCCCGACATTGTGCGGGAGGAAGAAATCCTGAAAATGAAGATGCGGGTGCATGACGACATCGGCCATACCCTGCTTGCCGCACGGCGCGCACTGCGGCATGAGCATGACCTTGCCCGGATCAAGAGCGAGGCCGCGGAGTGGGAAAGCTCCATCTCCCTGCTGTGCCGCACCCGGCAGGAGAATGCTGCTGAGGACCCGCTGAGCTATATGCAAAGGCGGGCGGCTGTTCTGGGCGCAGCCGTACAGCTGCGCGGTGCGTACCCTGCGGCACGCGCCACCCGCGAGTTCTACGCACTGATCCTGCGGGAGTGTACCTCCAACGCTGTGCGGCATGCGGGCGCCACGGAATTGTACGCCGATTCCGAGCATCGGCCACAGGCATGGCACCTTTGCATCACGAACAACGGCACACCGCCCAGAGCGGAGATAAAGGAAGGCGGCGGGCTTTCCTCGCTCCGCCGCCGTATTGAAAAAGCAGGGGGTACAGTAACCGTACACTCCCTGCCTGTGTTTGTTCTGGAAGTCACCCTGCCCGATAAGGAGAGCACTTATGATACGCGTTATGATCGTTGAGGATCAAAAGCTGGTACGGAGCCTGCTTGAAAGCTATATTCAGAACGAGGACGGGTATCAGCTTGCTGTGTCTATCCCCGGCGCTGCAGAGGCTCCGATCCTGTGCGATACCGAGGACATCGACCTTGTGCTGATGGATGTGCAGACCGAACACCGCGAAAACGGTCTGGCCGCCGCCGAAAAGATACGAAAAGCGCATCCGGAAATCAAGATCGTGGTGGCGACCTCGCTTATTGACACACAGGTTTTAGCCCGGGCCAAGGCCGTGGGCGCGGACAGCCTGTGGTATAAGGACGGCGATGAAGGGACCCTGATGCAGGTCGTGCGCCGCACGATGGCGGGGGATCATATTTTTCCCGATACGCCGCCCAGCGTGGAGATCGGCACCGCCATGAGTGCAGAGTTCACCAAAGGCGAGATGAAGGTCTTGCGCTGTCTCGTGCGCGGGCTATCCTATAACGAGATCGCAAAAGAACTCGGCATCGAGCCATCCACCGTGAAGTACCACGTCATCAATATGCTGCAAAAGACAAACTTAGAGAATAAGCTCCAACTTGCCATCGCCGCCACCGAAGCCAAATTGGTGGTGGAGTTGGCGGAGGAGTAATTTATACGATATAAAAATAGTTGGCAGATACCTGAACCGTTATTCCATAGCAAACGGTGCGTAAAAAATAAAGAACCCGGGAGATTCCGCACGGGCGGAAGCTGATGTGGCCGGGGTGGTTGATGGGAGCACGGGTTGCCGGAGTTAGCACAGCAGCTTTCGGAGGCGTGCGGGCCGGGCATGCCCGGCCCCTACTGGGTGGTTAAAGGAAAGCAGTCGGCAACAAGCAGGAATCCCTCCGGCGCTGCGGCGCCACCTCCCTTTGACAAGGAAGGCTGGGGGGCGGTCTGCAATATAATTGAATTGAAATTAGGAGCCACCACAGACACCTTGCATGAAAATGCAGGGCGTTTTTTATTGCGAATCTCCCGAAAACCGTCGCCCTTGCCCTTGCATAATTGCGCAGTTAGCCTTATAATATACTATAAGTGTATTATAAGGAGGGGTGTGCCACGCTGCAGACAAAACCACAAAAACAGGTGCTGGGAATCCTGGGAGGATTGGGACCCGCGGCCAGCTGTTATCTGTATCAGATGCTGATCGACCACACACCCGCGACGTGCGACCAGGACCATATCGACATTGTCATCTCGTCCCGCGCGTCGACACCGGACCGCACAGCGTTCATCATGGGTAAAAGCAAGGATGACCCGTTTGCTGTGATGGAGCAGGATGGCTTCAGCCTGGTACACTACGGCGCAACAGTGCTGGCGATTCCATGCAACACAGCGCACTATTTTTATGACCGCCTGGCCGAGGCACTGCCCGTGCCTGTGCTGAACATGCCGCGGCTGACTGTAGCGGATGCTAAGGCGGCAGGCTGCACAAAGCTGGGCATTCTGGCAACGGACGGCACGCTGGCCGCCGAGACGTATCAGCTCGCCTGCCAGGCGCAGGGCATTGATTGGGCGGTACCGTCGGAGGAGCACCAGCAGGAGGTCATGTCGGTCATTTATGACGACATCAAGCAGGGCAAACGCGCCGATATGGCAAAGTTCGGCGCGGCGGTGCACGACCTGAAAAAGCAGGGCTGCGACATGGCCGTGCTGGGCTGCACAGAGCTGAGCCTCGTTAAGCGGGACGAGCACTTGGGCAAGTTCTTCATCGACAGCACCGAGGTACTGTGCAGGCACGCGCTGGAGGCGTGCGGGGTGAAGCCGATAGGGTTCTAGCCCTATGCAGGGGTTGGGCATGATCGGCGCACGATTTTCCCGCAAATAGTCGTCAAGGCACGGCTGCGGGCCGCAGATGCGCGGCCCCTGCGGACGCGCCTTGTAAAGGGAAAAGTGCCCGGGAAAGCGCGTAACGGCGGCGAACAGGCAGAACCCTTCCGGCCATCGCTGCGCTCGGCCACCCCCCTGAAAGGGGAGGCTTGCGGGGCGTCGGGGACGCCGCCCCCTACAAGGCACGTCATAAACGTAAAAAGCACACCACACCGGTTTGTTTATATAAGGAGAGAAATCACAGATGGATCAGAAAAAATTCTACATTACAACGCCGATCTATTATCCCAGCGATAAGCTGCACATCGGCCATACCTACTGCACCGTCGCTACCGACGCTATGGCCCGCTACAAGCGGCTGCAGGGCTACAACGTCAAGTTCCTGACCGGCACCGACGAGCACGGCCAGAAGATCGAGCTGAAGGCCAAGGAGGCCGGTGTTACGCCGCAGCAGTTCGTCGATAACATCGTCGAGGGCCCCAAGGGCGTCAAGGATCTGTGGAAGCTGATGAACATCAGCTATGACCGCTTCATCCGCACCACCGACGACTACCATGTTGCCGCCATCCAGAAAATCTTCAAGAAGATGTATGAAAAGGGCGACATCTACAAGGGCAAGTATGTCGGCAAGTACTGCACCCCCTGCGAGAGCTTTTGGACCGAGAGCCAGCTCGTCAACGGCTGCTGCCCCGACTGCGGCCGCCCTGTTGTGGACGCCGAGGAGGAGGCCTATTTCTTCCGCCTGTCCAAGTACGCGGACCGCGTGCGTGACCTGCTCGTCAACACGGACTTCCTGCTGCCGCGCTCCCGCGTCAACGAGATGGTCCACAACTTCATTGACCCGGGCCTGGAGGACCTCTGCGTCTCCCGCACGAGCTTCAAGTGGGGCATCCCCGTTGACTTCGACCCCAAGCATGTCGTGTACGTCTGGATCGACGCGCTGTTCAACTACACGACGGCGCTCGGCTTCATGAACGACAAATATCCCGACAGCGACTACGAGACCTTCTGGCCTGCCGATGTGCATTTCATCGGCAAGGAGATCGTCCGCTTCCACTCCATCATCTGGCCCGCGATGCTGATGAGCATGGATATGCCCCTGCCCAAGCACGTCTACGGCCACGGCTGGCTGCTGCTGGACGGCGGCAAGATGTCCAAGTCCAAGGGCAACGTCGTTGACCCGTATCTGCTGGCCGAGCGCTACAGCGCCGACGCGCTGCGCTACTTCCTGCTGCGCGACTTCCCGTTCGGCTCTGACGGCAACTTCTCCAATGAGCTGCTCATCAACCGCATCAACATGGATCTGGCCAACGACCTCGGCAACCTGCTGAGCCGCACTACCGCCATGGCCGACAAGTACTTTGGCGGCAATCTGCCCATTGAGCAGGACGAAGGCCCCGAGGACGCCGCGCTGCTCGAGAAGGCCAGGGGTCTGCGTGACCGCTATGAAGCCGACATGGAGGCGTATGCCTTCCAGAATGCGCTGGCTGATGTGTTTGAGGTCATCGACAACGCAAACAAGTATATCGACGCCACCGCGCCGTGGGTGCTGGCCAAGAACGAGGACTCCAAGCCCCGTCTGGCCCGCGTGCTGTACAATCTGGCCGAGACGCTGCGCATCTGCACCGTCCTGCTGCAGCCGTTCATGCCCACCACCTGCGAGAAGATCTTTGCCCAGCTGAACGTGGAAGCTGACGGCAAGACCTGGGACAGCGCCGCCGCCTTCGGCACGCTGCCCGCCAACGCCACCCTGCACAAGGGCGAGAACATCTTCCCCCGCATCGACGCCGCCAAGGAGCTGGCCGAGCTGGAGGCCCTGGAGGCTGCCCAGAAGGCCGCTGCCCAGGCTGCCAACGCCCCTGCCGAGGAGAAAGAGGAAAAGCCCGCTGAGAGCGGCGCGGCGTCCGCGGAGCTCATCGGTGAGCATGAGGAAGAAATCACGTTTGACGACTTCTGCAAGGTCGAGCTGCGCGTGGCCGAGGTCCGCGCCTGCGAGCGTATGAAAGAGAGCAAGAAGCTGCTGCACCTGACCGTGTTCGACGGCGAGCGCGAGCGCTGCATTCTGTCCGGCATTGCCAAGTGGTTTGCGCCGGAGGATCTGATCGGCAAGAAGATCGGCATCGTCGCCAACCTGGCCCCGCGCCCGATGATGAAGGGCAAGTACGTCAGTGAGGGCATGATCTTTGCTGCTGACACCGACGTGGACGGCGGCTGCTCCATCGCGTTCTTCCCCGACAGCACCCCCGCGGGCGCACGCATCCACTAAGGTGAAGCATGCAGAAATCTAAACTCGACCAATTCTTTTCCATCCCGGCGGCAGCAGTCCTGATGGCCATTGTCTGCAATGTGCTGTGGGGCTCGGCGTTTCCGTTCATCAAGCTGGGCTATCGGCTGTTCGCCATTGATTCTGCCGATACCGCGTCGATTTTGTGCTTTGCGGGCGTCCGCTTCATGATGGGCGCGGCGCTGGTCTGGCTGGCCGGTCTGGCGCTGAACCGCCGCCCGCTGCCGATGCCGCGCGGCAAAACGCTGGCCTCGGCCTGCGGGCTGGGTCTATGGCAGACCGCGGCGCAGTATTTCTTCTACTACTCCGCCGTCGCGCTGCTGACCGGCGCTATGGGCGGTATCCTGAACAGCACCCAGAGCTTTATGGGCGTCATTCTGGCGCACTTCCTCTACGGCAATAAGGATCGCCTGACCCCGCGCAAGGCGCTGGGCTGCGCGCTCGGCTTCGGCGGTGTGCTTGTCGCCACGCTGGGCAACCACGGCGGCGGCAGCGTCAAGGGCATGGCCTTTATGCTGATCGCGTCGGTCATCTTTGCGCTGGCCGGGCCGTGGAACAAGGCCGTCACCCAGCACGCGGACAGCTTCTCGGTCAGTGTGCTCAACCTTGGCGTCGGCGGACTGGCGCTGGCTGTTCTGGGCTTTGCCATGGGCGGCAGCCTGCACCCGCAGAGCGCCGCCGGTATCCCGGTGCTGCTGTTCCTTGCGTTCATCTCAGGCGCGGGGTATGTTATATGGGCGCTGCTGATGAAGAACAACCCGGTGTCCCGCATCGCGGTGTTCGGCCTCATCATCCCCATTATGAACGTCCTGCTGTCGGCGCTGCTCAACGGTGAGCCGCTGTTTGAGTGGAACTATCTGGCCGCGCTGGTGCTGGTCTGCATTGGCATTTTCCTGGTCAACCGCGCCCCGCAGACGCAGGAGACAAAGGCATGAACAACATTTTTGACACCCACGCGCACTATTCCTCCCGCCAGTTCGACGCAGATCGCGCCGAGCTGCTGACGGCACTGCCCGCGGGCGGCGTGGTCGGTGTGCTGGAATGTGCCACACATTCCGGCGATGCTGCGCAGGTTTTGGAGCTGGCGCACGCCGCGCCCTACTTCCACGCCGCGCTGGGCATCCACCCGGAGAGCCTGATCGAGGAGGACGCCGCCACGGTGGCCGTCTACCACGGGGACTGGCGTGCCGAGCTGGCCGCCATGCGCCCGCTGTTTGCGGACAAGGCCGTTGCGGCGGTGGGGGAGATCGGGCTGGACCATCACTGGCCCGTGCCGCGGCAGGAGCAGTACGACCTGTTTGAAGCACAATTGCAGCTTGCCAAGGAGCTCGACCTGCCGGTGTCGGTCCATGACCGCGAGGCCCACGCCGAAATGTACGAGCTGCTGCGCAAATACAAGCCCCGCGGCGCATTGCACTGCTACAGCGGCAGTGCCGACGACGCGGCCTGGCTGGTGGAGCAGGGCATGTACCTGGGCTTTGGCGGTGCCGTGACCTACAAGGGCGCGAAGCGCGCGGCCAGGGTGCTGGCGGCCATCCCGCATGACCGGGCCTTACTGGAAACCGACTGCCCCTACATGGCCCCCGAACCGGTGCGGGGCACCCGCAACGACAGCCGTAACATTGTCCATGTGGCCGCGTACATCGGCACGCTCTGGGATATGGACGCCCAGGCCGTGCTGGACCAGACCGCGGCCAACGCCAGGGCTTGCTTTGGCGTGTAACCTTTTTGGTATATTCGGTATGGCAAAAATCTGTTGGGGCGAGCATTGCCCGCCCCAACATGACAACATGCCGCGTATGTATAAACAAATTTTTCAGGAGTGACTTACTATGAAAGCACGCATCCCTAAGCATCGCGAATTTATCATCGATTTCCCGCAGGATATGGACCAGGCCAAGGCTGACGAGGGCTGGAACAAGCTGAACGAGATCGTCGAGGAGTACAAGAAGGCCCACAACGGCCAGAGCGTCTACTCTGCGACCTTCATTGAGGACTGCGAGCCTGCCGTCAAGAAGCTGCAGGAGGAGTACGGCTTCAAGTACACGATCCAGGAAATCAAGTGATTTGCACCGGCGGACAACTGCGTCCGCCGGTTTTTGGTTTACACGCATGTAGGAGAAGGGGAGGACAAGATGGCCGCAAAGACTGTGATACGTCCGGCAGCGGAGGCGGATATTCCCGCCATTCTCGCGCTGTACCGCCAACTGGACAGCGCTTTGGTAGCGATGCAGCCGGAGTTTTTCTGCGAGGGCCCGCGGGAGGAGGACGAGATCCGCAAGGCCATCCGTGCCGACGACGCGGATTTCCTGCTGGCGGAGCGCGGCGGCGCAGTTGTCGGCTTTGCGCTGGTCGGCTACGCGGGCTGGACGCCGGAGTTCAACTGCGTTTTGCCCCACCGCTATGCGCGGCTGGAGGATCTGGCCGTGGACGAGGCCGTGCGCGGGCAGGGCGTCGGCGGCGAGCTTTTGGCCGCCGCCAAGCGCTGGGCACGCAACCGGCGCTTGGAGTACTTAGAGCTGAACGTGCTGGCCCAGAACGAGAACGCTATCCGGCTGTATGAGTCGCAGGATTTTGTCGAGGCGACGAAGGTTATGCGGTGTATGCTGTGACAGGAGATGGCAGCCTCCCGGAAGGGTGCTTTCTTTTCCGCTACCTTCCGCCGCCGCTCACCTCCGCGGGGCGTCGGGGACGCCGCCCCCTACAGCGGCAAACCGTAAGGCTTCGCATTGCCGTAAACCTCCGCGGCGGCCTGGGGGCAGGCCGCCCTACATCCCACTGCCGTTTAACCACCCATACCAAACAAAAAGCCGGGGCGAACATTTCGTTCGCCCCGGCGGTCTTACTTCTTCGGAGTCATAGCCTCATAACCCTTTTCGTTATTTTTCGGACTGTTTCCGCATCGTCATGGGAATCATCCTATCTTTACGCGAATTTTGATTGCCCTTTCAAGACCTTAACTAACTGTTCATTGGACTTACCCTCTGGTTCGTTATTTGCTCAAAAGCATTTGTGGAACGGAGTAATGTTTGTTATTAAGATCGTTCTTGGGGTAATGGGTCTGATGCCGAGGACCAAAGCCTCTTAACTCTAGTACATTGGAGTATCTCCTTATGGATCAGGTGAAGTTCAGGTACATCCTGTTCGGCGGAGTGGTGACGGTCATCTCTACCAGCCTTCTTTCATCCTAATCTATATCTCATGCGGGGGTCTGTTTTTTGACGGCCCCTGAGTCTGCTAAATAACTGCTAAGCAACCGTGCATCGCTGTTTTTAAATCTTTTACAAGTTATGACTTGCGGCTTCGGATGCGGTTCTTGCGTTTTCAGCAGGCCCAGGCCCGCCGGTGATGAATGGGATCTTTGAAGTTTGCCATTGGACTTGAGCCTCCTTCCTTACGAAATACTGCCGGCGGCCTTTACAATTTCTTTCCGGTCTCTTCCTTTGCCCTCGTGCTGCTGGATCGGAGTCCCTGAAGTGCTTCCTTTTTCACTCCCCGACTTTGGGCAGCTTGCGGAAAATCTTCTTCAGGATGTCGATCTGTTCACGATGGGACTTTGCTGAAGAGCCTTTTGGAAAGTGGCTTCGCTTGGAGTTCTTATCTCCTTATCTCCGGCTGTTTTCTTTCTGTGACTATACTATACCACAGCCCTAAGGTTTCGTCTATTCGCAGACCGCACAACCTTTATATGCAATATTTGTGCATAATCAGGATTGAATAACACATAGTAAAAGTAGTATAATAGATATGTTGGGCGCGTGTACGCCAAAGCAAAGCCGCCGCTTCTTTTCCCGGGAAGCGGCGGCTTTTTGTTGTATTGGCTTCCCCTTTGGGGGAAGCTGTCAGTGGCCCCGACCACTGACTGATGAGGGGCAAGTCTGCCATAGTCACCCGTTTGCGGGCAGCTACAAAAAACTTGCCCCTCATCCGGCCCTGCGGGGCCACCTTCCCCCTTGGGGGAAGGCATGGGGTTACATCGTCTCCGGTGCGTTCACCTTGAACATCGTCAGAATGTTGTGGATGACCCCGCGCACAGCCAGGCAGAGCGCGATGCGGCCCTGCTGAACGGCACCCTCGGCATCCAGGATGCGGCAGGCGTTGTAGAAGCGGTGATACGCAGACGCCACGTCGATGCAGTAGCGGGTGATGCGCGCCGGGTCGTACTTCTCGGCGGCGGCGGCGATCTCGGCGGGGAAGGCGGCCAGCAGGCGGATCAGCGCCTGCTCGGCGGGGTCGGTCAGCACGCTGGCGTCCACGGCGTCCGCGCCCTCAAACTTCACGCCCTCGCTCTCGAGCTTTTTCAGCACCGAGCAGATACGCGCGTGGGCGTACTGCACATAGTAGACCGGGTTCTCGCTGTCATTGCGCACGGCCAGGTCCAGGTCAAAGTCCAGCGTGGACGAGCTCTCGCGCTGGTTGAAGAAGAACCGCGCGGAATCAATGGGCACCTCGTCCAGCAGGTCGGTCAGGGTGATGGCCTTGCCGGTACGCTTGCTCATGCGCACGGGCTTGCCGTCGCGCATGAGGTTGACCATCTGCATCAGCACGATGTCCAGACGGCTGCCGTCCAGCCCGATAGCGTCCATCGCGCCCTTCATGCGGGCGACGTGGCCGTGGTGGTCGGCGCCCCAGACGTCGATGGCCTTGTCAAAGCCGCGCACGGCCAGCTTGTTGTAGTGGTAGGCAATGTCGGCGGCAAAATAGGTCGGGATGCCGTTGGCGCGGACGAGCACCTCGTCCTTGGCCTCCTCCTCGCTGCCGTCGTCGGTCTTGCGCTTGTTGACGACGCCGTACTTGGCGGCGTACTGGGCGCTGCGGTACATGATCGCGCCGTCCTCGGCCTTGTAGCACGCGCCGGTCTCCAGCAGCTTGTCCACCACGGCCTTGACTGCGCCGGAGCTGTGCAGGTCGCTCTCGTGGAACCAGACGTCGTACTTGATGCGATACTTGCCGAGATCGCGCTGCAAACCGGCAATGTTCTTGGGCAGGGCATCGGCCACGATGGCCTTTTTCAGCTCGTCAAAGTCCTTGTTGACGTAAGCGTCGCCGTGGACCTCGGCAAACTCCTTGGCGCGGGCGATGATGTCCGCGCCCTGGTAGCACTCCTCGGGCAGCGGGCAGGCGTCCTCGCCCTTGTACAGCTGCAGATAACGGATGGCCAGGCTCTTGCCGAACTTCTCGATCTGGTTGCCCGCGTCGTTGATGTAGAACTCGCGGGTCACGTCGTAGCCGGCCCAGTCCAGGCAGGCGGCCAGGCCGTCGCCCAGTGCGCCGCCGCGGGCGTTGCCCATGTGCATGGGGCCGGTGGGGTTGGCGGAGACGAACTCGACGTTATACTTCTTGCCTGCGCCCGCGTCGGTGCGGCCATATTCGGGGTTGGCGACAGCGGCGCGCACGACGCTGGTGAACCAGTCCTGGCCCAGGAACAGGTTGATGAAGCCGGGGCCGGCGACCTCAAAGCGGTCAAAAAGGCTGCCGTCCAGCTGCAATTTTGCGGTAATGGCTTCTGCGATCTGGCGCGGTGCCTTGTGGAAGGCGCGCGCACCGGCCATGGCCACGTTGGACGCAATATCGCCGTTTTTGACGTCAGCCGGGATCTCGACGATGAAGTCGGGCAGTGCGGCCTCGGGCAGGGTGCCGTCGGCGACAGCCGCCTTGACGGCGTCGGTCAGCAGCGTGCGCGCCTGTGCCAGCGCCGCCGCCCGCGGGTTGTAGTTTTTATAATCCATGATGAACCTCCTGTGGGGGATTTTTCTATGATAACGCTGTAGGGGCCGGGCATGCCCGGCCCGCGGCTTTGCCTTTACAGAGCGCTTTCGGTAGGTTGAGGGCCGGACATGTCCGGCCCCTACAGGGAAGCAAATTTTTACGCCTCCGGCAGTTTATCCACCGTAATATCGACTAAGTTCCGGCTGATGAAGCTCTCGGCACCGGAATCGAGGGTGTAGCTGAATTTCAGACTGCCGCCGTTCTCGTCGAGCCGCTGCTCAATGACGTCGGCGGCCACGCCCAGACTGACCGAGCCGTAGCCGGTCTCGTAATGGCAGAGATGGCGCGTGCCCTTCTCGATGATGAGCTGGCTCGACTGCTTGCCGAACCGCAGCATCGAGACCTTGCGCGCGTCCTCGGCCACCTTGACCGTCGTTGTGCAGCCCTCATAGCCGGTGGTCTCGGTCTCCTTGTAGACAATATAGTAGGCACCGTCCTTGTGGACGAGCGAGCCGCGGGTCATCAGCTCCACGGTATCCGTGTCGCCCCGCTGCTCCATCGTGCCCTTGATGGTGATCAGATAGTTTTCTTCCATGGTGTACCTCTACGCTAAAGCCTTCCCCCTCGGGGACAGACTCCCCCGATACGGGGGAGGTGGCGCGCAGCGCCAGAAGGGGTGCGGTGGCCCGCAGGGCCGGATGAGGGGCGACCTTCCGTCGTTGCCCGGTAAATGGGCGGCCACGGCAACCTGCCCCTCATCAGTCACCTTCGGTGACAGCTTCCCCCCAATGGGGGAAGCCTCGGCTAAAGCCTTCCCCTTCGGGGGAAGGTGGCCCGCAGGGCCGGATGAGGGGCGACCTTGCCATTACTGCCTGTAAATGGGTAATGCCCGGAAACTTCGCCCTCATCAGTCACCTTCGGTGACTGCTTCCCCTAGTACGTCTCAATCGCGATTCTTTCCACCGTTCCGCCGGCGTACTCGCCCAGAAACGTGTGTGCCAATTCGTCAAAATTGTCGGGGGTGTCGCTGACAAAATACCGCGCGGTGCCGCCTGCTTTTTTGCCGTTCAGCAGCCCTAAATCGTCCAGCGCCGCCGCGGCGGCCTGCGCCGTGACCTTGCCGGAATCGACAAGATGCACCTCGTCGCCCATAAAGTCCCCAATCATCTTTTTCAACAGGGGATAGTGGGTGCAGCCCAAAATCAGCGTGTCAACGCCCGCGTCCTTCAGCTCCTGCAGATACTCCGCAATGATCAGCTTTGTGACCGGGTTGCCGTCGTTGAAGTAGCCGTTCTCGACCAGCGGCACAAACATCGGGCAGGCGCGGGCAAAAATCTGCACGTCGGGCATCATGTCGCGGATGATGGCGGCATACGATCCGCTGCGCACCGTGGCCGCTGTGCCGATGATGCCGATTTTGCGGTTCCGCGTCGCGTCCACTGCCGCGCGGGCCGTGGCACCGACAACGCCGGTAAACGGCACGGGCAGCCTGGCGGCCTCCTCCGGCGGATAGGTCGAGGACACCGTGCCGCAGGCGGCAATGATAAATTTCACGTCCTGCTGCAATAAAAAGCGGATGTCCTGCCGCGCGTACTGGACAATGATGTCCCGCCCGCGGCTGCCGTAGGGCACGCGGCCCGTGTCACCGAAGTAGACGATGTCCTCGCCGGGCAGCACGCGGCGCAGCTGGCGCACGGCGGTCAGCCCGCCCAGGCCGCTGTCAAACACGCCGATGGGCCGTGTGTCCATCAGTAGGCCCCCTTCCGGCGGTGGACGGCCAGCGTAAGCAGCTTGTCGACCAGCGCAGGATAGCTGTAGCCCTCGTGCTCCATCAGCTTGGGGTACATGCTGATGGACGTAAAGCCCGGCAGGGTGTTCAGCTCATTGCAGAGCACCCGCCCGGTGCCGCGCTCAACGAAGAAGTCGCAGCGGGACAGGCCGGAGCAGCCCAGCGCCAGATACGCCTTGCGGGCCTCAGCGCGGACCTCGTCGAGCTTTTCCTCGCTCAGATGCGCGGGGATGACGGTCTGGGACACGCCGTTTTTGTACTTGTCATCGTAGGTGTAGAACTCGGCCCCGGCCAGGATCTCGCCCGGGCGGGTCGTGGAGACGGTGGACGGGTCATCGGGGTTGCCGATGGCGGCGCACTCGACCTCTTGCGCGTCCACGAACTCCTCAAACACGACCTTGTCGTCCTCGCGCAGGGCAATTTCGACGCCCTTTTCCAGCGCGGCGCGGTCCGCAACCTTGGAGATGCCGACGCTGGACCCCGCGTTGGCGGGCTTGACGAAGATGGGGTAGCCGAGCTTTGCCTCGATGCCGTCCAGCACTACGGGGCCGTTCAGCTCCAGATCGGCGCGGCTGGCGGCGACCCACTTGCAGTGGGGGACCCCGGCGGCGTCCATCAGGGCGTTGGCGACGGCCTTATCCATGCAGACGGCGCTGCCCAGCACGCCGCAGCCCACATAGGGGATGCGGGCCAGCTCAAACAGGCCCTGAATCGTGCCGTCCTCGCCGTTTTTGCCGTGCATGACGGGTGCGCAGATGTCAATGTGGACCAGCTCCGCCCTGCCGTCCTTCAGCAGCCAGATGCCGTGGTCCTTCCGGTCCGGGCTGAGCACGCAGGGCGTGCAGTCGCCCTGCTCCCAGCTGCCGTCGGCCATGGTTTCGGGCGTGGGGCGGCAGGCCAGCCAGCGGCCATCCTTCGTGATGCCCACGGGGAAAACCTCATATTTGTCCGCGCAGGGCTCCTGACCCAGTGCGCGCAGCCAGGCCGAGGCCGACACGCAGCTGACGTCATGTTCACTGGAAACGCCGCCGAAGAACAGTGCGACGCGCAGCTTGGAATTTGTATTCATCAAAAAGACTCCCTTTGTTCAATGTGGCCGTGCCCTTTGGGCACACTACAAGTCTTCAGCTTATTATCATAACATATTATGCGTGCGTTGGCTAGATTATTTTTGGAAAATTTCTGAACCGGGAACAGAAGTCCGTAGGGGCCGGGCACGCCCGGCCCGCGGCCTTGCCGTTGCCACCCGTTTATCCTTTGCATCGTAGGGAGGGGTCTTGACCCCTCCGCCGCCTCCCGCCGCCGCGCACTTCCGCGGGGCGTCGGGGACGCCGCCCCCTACAGCGGCGATCCGTAAGGCTTCTCATTGCCGTAAACCTCCCCGGCGGCCTGGGGGCAGGCCGCCCTACATCCCACTTTATCACAGTTCGCGGGGTGCCCTCACCCCGCCGCAACTCTCACCCAAAAAACAAAAAAAACGGCCCGCCACACCCGGCGGGTCGGTCAGTCGTCCAACCTGATTTTATAACGCTTGATCAACGCGGCCTGGTCCAGCAAAAAACGCTTCTGGCTGGGGGTGAAGCTGCGGTAACACGTCAAAAGCTGGCGCTCGTCATCGACGGCGGGGGTCTCGTGCCCCAGCAGATAGTCAATGCTCACACCAAAATAATCCGCGATCCGCCGCAGCGTGTCATAGTCCGGCTCACGGATGCCCTGTGCGTAGTTGCTCAACGTGGACGCACTAAGGCACAGCTTGGGTGCAAGGTCTTTGAGCTTGATTTCCTCGCAATCAATTAGATAGCGTAATCTTTCGTTAAAGTTCATAAAAAGTGCCCGATTTCCTATAAATTCTAAGCTAGAGAATAGCAAAAAAACACAAAACGGGTTTTTACAGCACGTTTTGGCTTGACAAAACACGAACTGTGTTATAAAATGACGATATGAAATGCCGATGAGGTCTTGAAGTGTCGGCACAAAGACAAACAACTGGAGGAAAACAAGATGTTCAAAAAACTGAAAGACAAAAAGGGCTTCACCCTCGTCGAGCTGATCGTCGTCCTGGTCATCCTGGCAATCCTGGCCGCTTTGCTCATCCCCGCTCTGACCGGATATATTGACAAGGCCAACAAAGAAAAGGTTATTGCCGAAACCCGTATGATTGTTATGGCAACGCAGACGGAGACGACAACTACTTATGCAAAAGGCAAAATCGATGATACGGACAACCCGGTTAATGTTGACAATGTCAAGAAGTTGGCTGAGGTGTCTGCACTCAATGCAACTACAAACGCGGCAACATTTAGCGCAGAAGTTACTGCTGATGGTAAGGTTCTGAGTGTTCTTTATGTCAACGGCTCTCTGGTTTGCTTCTATGACGGTACGGGCTATCATGCGGGTTTGCTGTCTGAGAATACTGTGACTACGCCCACAAACACCATTACTGTTGCAACGACTGCTACTGCGAACCCTGTCACGAAGGAACTCTAATAAGTGAATGCTTGAACTGTTATCCCACCACCTCCCGTGGTGGGATTTTTTGTTGCCGCCTACCTTATTATACCCGCCGCAGCGCTGCCGGGAGATTTGTAGGGAGCGGTCTTGACCGCTCCGCAGGCCGTCAAAAAATTGCATTCCTGCCTTATTGCGTGTGTAGGGGCGACCATTGGTCGCCCGCCCACTTACCGCCGCAACGCATTTTCCGGGACGGTTTTCTTGCAAGGCAAACGGGCACGGGCGAGCAATGCTCGCCCCTACAAGCGTTTTTCGGCAGTTCCGCGGAGGGGTCAAGACCCCTCCCTACAGAGCAAAAGGAAAAATCCGCATCAAAGGAAACGTGCCCGGGAGAGATAAATCCCGCCCCTGCGCACAAGAGGCAAAGCTGCAATAACGGCAAAGCTGCGGGCCGGGCGCTTGGCGGCGCACAACGAGCGCCGCCAGTTTGCAAGCAAACTCGCTCGTGCGGTTGTTTGCCCCGCAGGGGCAAACATTGTTCGCTCCACGCTCACAACCCCGCAATGCCCGGCCCCTACGCCTCTGTATGCCTTAACGCCTTTCACTCCTAACTCCTCACTCTTTTCAGGTGTTCACCATGCCCCAAACTCCAAAGCTGTCTCCACAACAAAAGGCCGCCCTTGTGGAAAAAATCAAAGCAGGCGAGATCAGCCGCCAGGCCGCGGCGCAAAGCGTCGGCGTCAGCAACACCACCGTGCGCCAATGGCTGCGCATCTATGAATCCGAGGGGGCAGACGGCCTTGCGCCCCGGGAAAAGTCCCGCCACCTTACCGCCGAGGAAAAGCAGGCCGCCGTGGCGGAGTACCTCGCGGGCGGGGTCTCGCTGTTTGACGTCTGCAAAAAGTACGGCATCCGCAGCCCGCAAAACCTGCAAAAGCTCGTGGAAAAGGCCCAGGCGGGCGGCGAGCTGCGCGGCTACCACGGCGCGTCCCGCCACAGGGGCGGCGCGTACACCACCGCCGCGGACCGGGAAAAGATCGTGCGGGAATGCCTGGCCGACGGCTGCGATTACGGCGCAGCTGCGTTAAAATATAACGTCGATTACAAGGCGCTGGTGCATTGGGTGGGGCAGTACCGTGCGGGCGCGGCCCTGCACGACGCCCGCCACAGCAGCGAGGGCACAAGCCGCGCCAAGGGCCGCGCCCGCACCGTGCCGCCGATGCAGCGGATGGTCATGGTGCTGGACTGTCTGGAAAACCGGAAAAATTACGGCGCTATGGCGCAGAAATACGCGATAGCCTACCACCAGATCTACCGCTGGGTGCAGCGCTATCTGCAGGACGGCTGGCTCGGCATGAATGACCGCCGCGGTCCCGCCGACGACCCCGACCCGGCGGGGGAGTGGGGGAAGATCGCCCCCGCCGGTGAGGCCGACGCGGAGCTGTGGGTAGCCAAATGCAAAGGCGTACCGGAGGCTTTGCCCGCCATGCTGCGCCGCGCCGGGTACAGCTGGATGATGATTGCAAAAATTTTGTTTGATCTGGCGAGGATGTAGCCGCCCCAAAGCCTTCCCCCGAGGGGGAAGGTGGCCCCGCAGGGCCGGATGAGGGGCAGCCTTACGGCGACAACCCGTTCACGGGCAGCAACCGCAAGCACTGCCCTCATCAGTCAGCGGTCGGGGCCGCTGACAGCTTCCCCCAAGGGGGAAGCCGCTCGACGGAAAAAATCTGCAAAAACCATATTGACATGCACGTGCTTTTGTGGTAAACTAATCGTTGTAAAAAAAGCAGCAACCGGCAGTAGGCCGTCGGCTCACCTTGAGGGTTTGCAAAAGCCCCGGGTCATACCATGATTACGCACAACAGGTGCGCAACTTCGTATGTTCGGCGGCTGCTTTCAATGGCAGCCGCTTTTGTCATTATCATACACTTGTGGGAGGTGTGTTACAATCGCCAGCAACAGCAAATCCAACGAACTGGAGATCAATGAGCAGATCCGCGACAAAGAAATCCGCCTGATCGGGGCAGATGGCGCGCAGATGGGCATTATGAGCCCGCGCGACGCACTGAAGATGGCTATCGACAAGGACCTTGACCTCGTCAAGGTCGCGCCGCAGGCCAAGCCGCCGGTGTGCAAAATTCTTGATTACGGTAAATACCGGTTCGAGATGCAGAAAAAGGAAAAGGAAGCCAAGAAGAACCAGAAAGTGGTTGAACTCAAGGAGATCCGCCTTTCCCTGAACATCGACACCAACGACTTCAACACCAAGGTGAACCAGGCTGCTAAGTTCCTGCAGCAGGGTCACAAGCTCAAGGTGAGCATCCGGTTCCGCGGCCGTGAGATGGCACATACCAGCCTGGGTCTGGATGTCCACAAGCGTTTTGCCGAGGCGTTGGAGGGCAAGGCCGTCATCGACAAGCAGCCCAAGCTTGAGGGCCGCAGCATGATGATGTTCATGTCCCCCGTTCCCAACAAGTAAGAAAGTAAACTCTCTAGGAGGAAACAACAATGGCTAAAATGAAGCTCAAGACCCTTTCCGGCGCCAAGAAGCGCTTCAAGATGACTGCTTCCGGCAAGATCAAGCGCAATGCGTCCAAGCGCCGTCACATCCTGACCAAAAAGACCACCAAGCTCACCCGCGGCCTGCGTATGCCCAAGTACGTCGACAAGACCAACGAGGCTGCCGTTAAGAAAATGATGCCCTACGGTGGCTAATCACTAAGACATTTAAAGGTCAGTTACTACCAGTTACAGACAAAGGAGATATAAAACATGGCTCGTATTAAAGGCGCTACCATGACGCACAAGCGTCGTGCTAAGACTCTCAAGCTCGCAAAGGGTTACTACGGTGCTAAGTCCAAGCACTTCCGCATGGCCAAGCAGGCCGTTATGAAGAGCGGCAACTACGCTTTCGTCGGCCGTAAGCAGAAGAAGCGCCAGTTCCGCAACCTGTGGATCACCCGCATCAACAACGCTGTTCGTGCTCAGGGTATGAACTACTCCACCTTCATGAACGGCCTGAAGAAGGCCGGCGTCGAGCTGAACCGCAAGATGCTGTCTGAGATGGCCATCCACGATCCCGCCAGCTTCAACGCTCTGGTCGAGACCGCCAAGAAGGCTCTGTAATAGCTTGCATAAAAGACTCGCGCACACGCGCGAGTCCTTTTGTGTTTAAAGGGGGAAATGGCAAAAAAGCGGGCAACCAAGGAAAGCTCTCCCCCTCATCCGGCCTGCGGGCCACCTTCTCCCCCAAGGGGAGAAGGCTTGAGGCCGCCGACGGATGAGGGACGGCCTTCCGGCAGACTGCCGTTTCCCTTTATTCATACAAATCAGTTGATTTTATCCAAAAGGGGCGCTACAATGGAAACGATCACAAGCCGCGAAAACGCTAAGATCAAATACGCCTGCGCGGTGCGCGACTCAGAAAAGCAGCGCGCCGCCGACGGGCTTTTCTTTGCCGAGGGGCCGAAGCTCTGCCTGGAGCTGGCCAAAAGCTGCACGCCGCGTGCGATGTACGCCACGGCGGCGGCGCTGGCAAAAACGCCCGAGCTGGCCCAATTCGACCCCGCCGAGATCGCGCCCCATGTGGCCGAAAAATTAAGCGGCACCAAATCCAATCAGGGCGTGTTTGCCCTGTTTGAAACGCCCGTGCCGCCCGCGGACACGCTGGACACGGCCCGCCGCATTTTGATGCTGGAGGGCGTGCAGGACCCCGGCAACGTGGGTACGCTGCTGCGCAGCGCTGCCGCGTTCGGCTTTGATGCCGTTGTGCTGGGGCCGGGCTGCGCGTCGCCGCTGTCGCCCAAGACGCTGCGGTCCTCGATGGGCGCGGCGGGGCGGCTGCCGACGCTGCACAGCGACGATCTGCCCGCCGCGCTGGCCGCGTTGCGTGCCCGCGGCGTGACGACGCTGGCGACGGCGCTCTACCGCTCCCGTCCGCTGGACGAGGCCGGGAACGATTTCCCGGGCGGGCTGTGCGTCGTCATCGGCAGCGAGGGGCAGGGCCTGACGGACAGGACCGTCGAGGCCTGCGACATGGCCGTCCGCATCCCGATGACAGACCGCGTCGAGAGTTTGAACGCGGCAGTGGCGGGCAGCGTGCTGCTGTGGCATTTCAGGGGTGTGTGAAAACGCAGATACAGGCGTAGGGGGAGGCGTCGGCAACCATGGACAAAATATTAGCCTGGCTCTGGCTGGCGGATGCCGTCGGCTCGGGCTGCCAATATGCGCAGGAGCTGCTGACGCTCTACCCCGACCCGGCGGAGCTGTACGACGCCCTGCGTGCCGGGACCGAGGCCCCGCCCGCCTGCCTGACGCCTCACGCGCTGGCACAGCTGCGGGACACGACGCCCTTTGATTATGAGGAACGGCTCGACCACTGCCTGCTGTCGGGCATCGACGTGCTGACGCCCGACGAGGGCGTATACCCGGACCGCTTGCGGGACCTGCCCGACCTGCCGCTTGCGCTCTACGTGACCGGCGACATCGCCTGCCTGAACGGGCGGCGGTACGCGGGCATGGTGGGCACGCGGCGGCCCAGCACCTACGGGCGGCAGGCCGCGTTTGACCTGTCACTGGCGATGGCGCGGGCGGGCGTCGTGCTCGTCAGCGGCCTGGCCGACGGGCTGGACAGCGAGGCACACCGCGCCGCCGTGCAGGCTGATGTGCCGACGGTTGCCTTTCTGGGCACGGCCATCGACAAGACCTACCCGGCCTCCAACGCGAAGCTGCGCACCGCCATTGAGAAGGGCGGCGGCGCGGTCTGCAGCGAGTATCCGCCCGGCTACAGCGGGCGCACGACGGGCACTTTTCTGGCCCGCAACCGGCTCATTGCCGCGCAGAGCGAGGCGCTCTGCGTCGCCGAGGCCCGCACCCGCAGCGGCACGCTGAACACCGTCGGCCACGCCGAGCGGCTGGGCCGCCCCGTGCTGGCCGTGCCGGGCAGCATCTACAGCGCTTTGAGCGAGGGCACAAACGAGCTGCTGCGCACCCATCGCGCCGAGCCGCTCTGCAAAGCCGCGGACGCGCTGGATATACTGGGTATTGGCGCGGAGACCGCCGCCCCGGCGCAGCAGCGGTTTGACCCGGCCACGGTCAGCGCCGATGCGCAGGCCGTCTACGCCGTGTTAAAGCCCACGCCCCAAAGCATCGACGCCCTGTGCGCCGCCGCAAGCCTGCCCGCCGGACGGGTGCTGGCGGCGTGTACCGAGCTGGAGCTGATGGGCGGAGCCCAGGCGCAGCCGGGGAGAAGATATATTGCAGAATAATAGATGAAGGCAGTGGCAAGGTGCCCGGGCGGATATGGAATCCGCCCCTACGGCTGTAGGGGTCGGCGTCCTCGACGACCCGGGGCGTTTGTGGCGGCGATAAGCTGGCGGGCGAACAATGTTCGCCCCTACAGGCAACGCTCGGAAGTATGCGTGTCATCTAAATTTAAACATTGAGGTAACTTATGCCAAAATTAGTCATCGTGGAATCCCCTGCCAAGGCCAAGACCATTGGCAAGTATCTGGGCCGCGGCTACAAGGTCACGGCCAGTATGGGCCATGTGCGCGACCTGCCCGCCAGTACGCTGGGCATTGATGTCGAAAATGGCTATACACCGAAATATATCACCATCAAGGGCAAGCAGAAGCTCGTCAAGGAGCTGAAGGCCGAGGCCAAAAAGTGCGACGGCGTCCTGCTGGCAACCGACCCGGACCGCGAGGGCGAGGCCATCAGCTGGCATCTGGCGAACATTCTGGGGCTGGACCCCAGCGCACCCAACCGCGTGACCTTTGACGAGATCACGAAGAAGGGCGTCAAGGAGGGCATGGCCCACCCGCGCGCCATCAATATCGACCTGTTCAACGCCCAGCAGGCCCGGCGCGAGCTGGACCGTCTGGTCGGCTACAAATTGAGCCCGTTCCTGTGGAAAAAGGTCCGCCGCGGCCTGTCCGCGGGCCGCGTGCAGAGCGTGGCCGTGCGGCTGATCCGGGACCGCGAGCTGGAAATTGAAAACTTCAAGCCCGACGAATACTGGAACATCGACGCGCTGCTGAACCCGCAGGGCGAGAAGGGCGAGTTCACGGCCCGCCTGGCCGCCACCGCCGACGGCAAAAAGCTGACCGTCACCAATAAGCAGCAGGCCGACGGCATTCTGGCCGCGCTGGACGGCAGGGACTATACCATCACGAAGATCGAAAAGGGCAAGCGCCGCCGCCAGCCCTCGCCGCCCTTCATCACGTCCACCTTGCAGCAGGACGCGAGCCGTGCGTTCGGCTTCTCGGCCACCCGCACGATGCGCGCCGCCCAGACGCTGTATGAAGGCGTGGACATTGCGGGCCACGGCACGGTGGGTCTTATCACCTATATGCGTACCGACTCGCTGCGCATTGCCGCCGAGGCTCAGGCCGCGGCCAAGACCTTTATTGCGGAGCGCTGGGGCGACAACTACGTCTGCAAGACCGCCCGCAAGTGGAAAAGCCGCTCCGCCACCGCCGCGCAGGACGCCCACGAGGCCATCCGCCCGTCTATGCCCGAGCTGACCCCCGACGAGGTCGAGCAGAGCATCAGCGGCGACACCGCAAAGCTCTACCGCCTGATCTGGAGCCGCTTTATGGCCAGTCAGATGGCCGACTGCATTCAGGACACCGTCTCCGCGTCCATCACGGCAGGGGACTACCTGTTCCGTGCGTCGGGCTTCCGCGTCTCGTTCGACGGCTTCACCGCGCTGTACGAGGAATCCACCGACGACGCCAAAAAGAAGGAGACCGCCCTGCCCCCGCTGGAGGAGGGCCAGACCCTCAAACTCAAAAAGCTGACGGCGGACCAGAAGTTCACCCAGCCGCCGCCGCTTTACACCGAGGCCACGCTGATCCACGCGCTGGAGGAAAACGGCATCGGACGCCCGTCCACCTATGCGCCCATCATCACGACCATCGTGGACCGCGGCTATGTGGAGAAGGACCAGAAGAAGCTGAAAACCACCCCGCTCGGCCAGGCCGTCAACACGGTCATGATGGAGCAGTTCCCCGACATCGTCAACGTGAAATTCAGCGCTGACATGGAGAAAAAGCTCGACGTTGTCGAAGCCGGCCAGGCGGACTGGGTCAAGACCATCGACGACTTTTACCAGGGCTTTGAAAAGAGCCTGGAGCAGGCCGAGAAGAATATGGAGGGCAAGCGCATCAAGGTCGAGGACATCCCCACGGATGAGATCTGCGAAAAATGCGGGCGGCCCATGGTCATCAAATCTGGCCGCTACGGCAAGTTTGTGGCGTGCTCGGGCTTCCCGGAGTGCCGCAACGCCCACCCGCTGGTCAAGGACACGGGCGGTCTCTGCCCGCTGGACGGCGGCCACATGCTGGTGCGCAAGAGCGCCAAGGGCCGCGTCTACTACGGCTGCAGCAACTACCCCAAGTGCAACTATATGACCTGGGACGAGCCGGTGCCCGAAAAGTGCCCCCAGTGCGGCAGCACCCTCTTTAAAAAGAAGGGCCAGCTGTACTGCGCCAAAGAGGGGTGCGGGTTTGTGAAGGCGATTGAGAAGAAATGACCGCTTTCGGCACTTCTGTAGGGGTCGATGCCTGCATCGACCCGCGGACAGGCTGCCGACTTGCGGGCGGATGCGCGTATCCGCCCCTACAACCTGCGGAAAACAGAGACGTTACGGAGAAACTATGCAAGTGAAAATCATCGGTGCCGGTCTGGCCGGCTGCGAGGCGGCGCTTTGGCTGGCGGACCGCGGCGTGCAGGTCGAGCTGTACGAGCAGAAGCCCGCAAAATATTCCCCGGCCCATAAAAGCGCGGGCTTCGCGGAGCTGATCTGCTCGAACTCGCTCAAGGCCGAGCGCCCCGACTCCGCGTCGGGCCTTTTGAAAATTGAGATGAAGATGATGGGCAGCCATCTGTTGGACGCCGCCGAGACCGCCCGCGTGGCGGCGGGTGGTGCGCTGGCCGTGGACCGCGATGTGTTTTCCACCGCCGTGACCGAAATGGTGGAAAACCACCCCAACATCACGGTCCGGCGCGAGGAGGTCACGGCGCTGGACGAGAGCGCACCCGTGCTCGTCGCCAGCGGCCCGCTGACCGAGGGCGCACTGGCACAGGCTGTCGCCGCGCTGACCGGCGACCATCGGCTGAGCTTTTATGACGCTGTCGCGCCCATCGTGACCGCTGAGAGCCTTGACTATGACAAGGTTTTTGCCGCGTCCCGCTATGGCCGCGGCGAGGCGGACTACCTGAACTGCCCGTTCAATAAAGAGGAATACGAGGCGTTCCACGCGGCGCTCATTGCCGCCGAGCGCGCGCCGCTCCACGACTTTGACGGCGACCTGACCGTCTACGAGGGCTGCATGCCGATTGAGGTCATGGCCGCCCGCGGCGCGGATACGATCCGGTTCGGCCCCCTGCGCCCCGTCGGTCTGCGCGACCCGCGCACCGGCCACCGCCCCTGGGCCGCCGTCCAGCTGCGTGCCGAGAACACGGCCCGCACGCTCTATAACCTCGTCGGCTTCCAGACCAACCTGAAATGGGGCGAACAGAAACGGGTGTTCAGTATGATCCCCGGCCTGGAGCACGCCGAATTTGTGCGGTACGGCGTCATGCACCGCAACACCTTTTTGGAGAGCCCGAAAGTTTTGACAAAGCAGCAGTTCTTGAAAGAACATCCCAACGTGTTTTTTGCAGGGCAGATCACCGGCTTTGAGGGCTATATGGAGAGCGCGGCGTCCGGCTTGCTGGCGGCGCACCAGATGCTTGCACGGCTCAAGGGCCGCGAGCTGCCGCCGCCCCCGGCGGCAACGATGTGCGGCGCGCTGCTGGACTACATCACGACGCCGAACAAGGACTTCCAGCCGATGGGTGCGAACATGGGCATCCTGCCCCGCACCGAGGAGATCAACAGCATCCGCGACAAGCGGGAGCGCTACATGGCGCTTTCGCAGGCCGCGCAGGACGCCATGCAGGCGTGGGTAAAGGAGTACGAAGCATGAAAATTTTAGTGGATGCCATGGGCGGCGACAACGCCCCGCTGTGCGTTTTGCAGGGCGTGAGCCAGGCCGCGGCGGAGTTCGGTGACGGCATGGAGCTGGTGCTGCTGGGTGAGGAAAAAGCCATCCGCGACTGCGCAAAAGAGAATAAAATCGACCTTGCACCGTTTGAGATCCTCAACTGCACCGAGACCATCGACATGCACGATGACCCGGTCAAGGCCGTGCGCCACAAAAAGGATTCCAGCCTTGTGAAGGGGCTGACCATGCTGAAGAACGGCGAGGCCGATGCCTTTGTCAGTGCCGGCTCCACCGGTGCGCTGCACGTCGGCACCAGTCTCATCGTGCGCACGGTCAAGGGTGTCAAGCGCCCGGCGCTGGCCACCCCGATGCCCGGCGCCAAGCAGAATTTCCTGCTGCTGGACTGCGGTGCGAACGTCGAGTGCCGCCCCGAAATGCTGAACGCCTTCGGCACGATGGGCAGCGTCTACGCCGAGAAGGTCATGGGCCGCGAAACGCCGAAGGTCGCGCTTGTCAACAACGGCGCGGAGGACACGAAGGGCACGCCGACCTACCGCGAGGCCCACAAGCTGCTGAAGGCAAACCCCTGCATCCACTTTGCGGGCAACATCGAGCCGCGCTACATCATGGACGGTGACGTGGACGTCGTCGTCTGCGACGGCTTTGTCGGCAACGTCGTGCTCAAGCTGACCGAGGGTGTCGCCAAAACGCTGCTGGGGATGCTGAAAAAAATCTTCTTGCAGAACCTGATCACCAAGCTCAGCTATCTGGGCATCAAGGGCGGTCTGGGCGAACTGAAACGTATGATGGACTCCGAGGAGGTCGGCGGCGCACCGCTGCTGGGCGCCGCGAAGCCGGTCATCAAGGCGCACGGTTCCAGCCACGCCAAGGGCATCAAGAACGCCATCCGTCAGGCCAAGCTCTGCGTCGCCAACGACCTGTGCGGCACGATGGAGAAGGCGCTGGCAGAGGTGGCTGCACAGAAGGAAGAAGCGGACGCTTAAAAGGAAAGCTGCCCTGTAGGGGCCGGACATGTCCGGCCCGCGGCATAAAAAATACCGCCCGTAAAAGGGCAATCGAGATAAGGTTGAGGGCCGGGTATGCCCGGCCCCTACGGACTAGCCGGAAAGGTGAAAGAATATGGCTCACAAACCGGAAGAACTGCAGGAGGTCCTGCACTATACATTCAAAAATCCTGCGCTGCTGCGCATTGCGCTGACCCATACCAGCTATGCCAACGAGAGCAAGGTCGCCACGACCCACAACGAGCGGCTGGAATTTCTGGGCGACAGCGTGCTGTCCGTCGTTGTAGCGGACTACCTGTTCCACCAGTCGGGCCGCCCCGAGGGCGAGCTGACCCGTATGCGCGCCAGCCTCGTCAGCGAGGATGCACTGTTCCAGTTCGCACAGGAAATTCAACTGGGTGAGTATCTGCGCCTTGGCCACGGCGAGGACCTTGGCGGCGGACGCAGCCGCCCGAGCGTTGTCTCCGATGCGTTCGAGGCGGTCATTGCCGCGCTGTATCTGGACGGCGGCATGGAGGCCGCGCGCAATTTCATCCTGCCCTTCATCACCGAGGGCAAGACTGCCGAGGACGACTACAAGACCCGTCTGCAGGAGGTCGTCCAGCAGGACCCGTCCGCTGTGCTGAAATACGAGGTCACCGGCGAGACCGGCCCCGATCACAACAAGCAGTTTACGGTCTGCGTCTGGCGCAACGGCGAGCTGCTGGCCGAGGGCCGTGGCCGCAGCAAAAAAGCCGCCGAGCAGCACGCAGCAAAGGTGGCGCTGGAAAAATTGCAATGAAATTGTAGGGCGGCATGCCCCCATGCCGCCGCGGCTGTAGGGGCCGGGCATGCCCGGCCCGCGGCATAAAAATCGCGACCCGTTTACGGGTACATAAGGCGAGGTTGAGGGCCGGGCATGCCCGGCCTCTACGACCATTTTAAGAATTTTGAAAGGTACCCATGGAATGCGCCTGAAAGAACTGGAAATCCAAGGCTTCAAATCCTTCCCCGATAAGACAAAGATCGAGATCGGCGAGGGCATTACCGGCGTTGTCGGGCCGAACGGCTCGGGCAAGTCGAACATCTCCGACTCCATCCGCTGGGTTCTGGGCGAGACCAGCTCCAAGCAGCTGCGCGGCAGCGGCAAGATGGAGGACGTCATCTTCGGCGGCACCCAGTCCCGCGGTGCCATGGGCTATGCCTCCGTCGCGCTGACCATCGACAACAGCGACCACGGTCTGGACATGGACGCCGACGAGGTCACGATCGGCCGCCGGTACTACCGCAGCGGCGAGAGTGAATACTCCATCAACGGCCAGAACGTCCGCTTAAAGGACGTGTACGAGCTGCTGCTCGACACCGGCATTGGCCGCGACGGCTATGCCATCGTCGGGCAGGGCCGCATTGCCGAGATCGTCGGTGCAAAATCCGCGGAGCGACGCGAAATTTTTGAGGAAGCGTCCGGCATCGCCAAGTACCGCTACCGCAAAAACGAGGCCGAGCGCCGCTTGGACGCCGCCGAGGGCAACTTAGAGCGCCTGCGGGACATTCTGGGTGAGCTGGAAAAGCGCGTCGGCCCCCTGAAACGCGACAGCGAGAAGGCCCAGCAGTTTCTGGAATTGAGCGAGAGGCGCAAGACGCTGGAGATCACACTCTGGGTCGATGCCATCCGCCGCGCCAACGACTCGCTGCGCGACCAGCAGCGCAAGTACGAGGCCGCCCAGGCCGACTATGACCGCCTGAGCCGCCAGCTGGACGAGTTTGACGAAAAAAGCGCGTCCCTGCGTGCCGAGGCCCAGCAGCTGATGCTGGCCGTCGAGCAGGCCAACGCCGACATCCGCGCCATCACCGAAGCAAACGCCGGCAGCGAGAGCGAGATCGCCGTCCTGAAAAACGAGAGCGAGCACAGCCGGTTCCGCATCGACGAGGCTGCGTCCGAATTGGAGCGCGCCGGGCAGGGCCGCGAGAGCATCGAGCGCGAGGCCGCGGACCACCGTGCCGCCATCGAGACGCTGAAAAGCGGCATGGCCGGGCTGGACGCCCGCGTGGCCGAGCTGCGCGAGGCCCTGCGTGCCCTTGAGGAAAAGGCCGCTGCCAGCGGCGAGCGCCGCGACGTCATTGACGCCGCCATGGCCCGCCTGCAGGACACCGCCACCGCCGCCAGGGTCAGCGCCGCGTCGGCGCAGTCGGCGGGGGAGGCTGCTGCCAACCGCCTGGCCGAGGCACAGCGCCAGGCCGAGGAGCTGAAAGCCGACGCCGCCGCCACCGACGAGGAACGCCGCCGCGCCGAGCGCCGCTTTAAGGACGCCGAGGAGGCCGTGACCCGCAACGACAACATCAAGGCGGGCCTGAAGCTGAAATTGGACAGCCGCCGCCGTCAGCAGGCCGAGGCTGCCGACAACCTGCAGAAGGCGGACCGAGAAAGGTCCGCCGCCGCCCAGCGCATCCACATTCTGGAAGACCTGGAGCGCAACATGGACGGTTACCAGCAGAGCGTCAAGGCCGTCATGCGGGCGGCGGGCGGCGGGCGGCTGCGGGGCATCATCGGCCCCGTGGCGGGCATCATCACCGTCGAAAAGGGCTACGAGACCGCCATTGAGACAGCGCTCGGCTTTGCGCTGCAGAACATCGTCGTCGAGGACCAGGGCTGTGCCCGCGCCGCCATCGGCTTTTTGAAGGACGAGCGCGCAGGCCGCGCTACGTTTTTGCCGCTGGACACCGTGCAGGGCTCCCGCTTCACGGGCCGCCTGACCGGCACGGCGGAGGTCGCCGCCGACCTGGTCAGGACAGACCCGAAATATCAGCATATCATCGACAATCTGCTGGGCCGCATCATCGTGGTCGAGGACCTGACCGAGGCGTCCGCCGTGGCGCGGAACCTCGGCTACCGGAACCGCATCGTCACGCTGGACGGCCAGGTCATCAACGCGGGCGGCTCGTTCACCGGCGGCTCCACCGCCCGCAGCGTCGGCGTGTTCAGCCGCAAGCAGGAGCTGGACGAGCTGCGCAGCAAGCTGACGAAGCTCGAGCAGAAACGCACCGAGGCGGAAAAGGAATTGGCCGCCCGCAAGGCCGAGGTGGACAACCTCTCGGCCCAGCTGGCCGGTGCCGAGGGCGAGGGCATGAACGCCGCAACGGAGCACGTCCGCGCGAACCTCGAGCTCGAGCGCCTGACGAAGGCCGCCGCCCAGTACGACGAGACGGCCCGGAGCATCGAGGCTGAGATCGCCGCCCAGCAGGCCGCCGTGACCCGGAACGAGACCGCGCGCACCGAGGCCGAGAAGGCCCGGACCGACGCCGAGGCCGAGCTGGCGCAGTACACCGCCGAGCTGGCCGCCTTGGGCGAGAGCACGGGCAGCCTGACGGCAGAACGCGAAAAAATCACCGGTGAGCTGTCCGAAAAGCAGCTGCAGCGCCTGGCGGACGAGAAGGACGTCGGCCTGCATGAGGCCGCGCTGGAGGGCTTGCGGAGCCGTACCGGCGAAGCCGACGCCCGCGCCCGTGAGCTGCAGACGGCGATTGAGGCCGCCAAGGCAAAAATCGAGGCCAACGCGCTGAAAATCGCCGAGATGGAGCGCGTGCGCGGCGACAACCAGCAGAAAATTGCCGCCGCGGAGGAAACGATTCGATCTGCCAACGCGGCCCGCCTCGAAAAGGAGGCTGCGATCTCGAAGCTGGGGCAGGACAACCGTGCCCTGACCGACGAGCGCGAGCGAATGAGCGGCGAGATGGCCCGCCTGGCCGAGCGCCGCACCGCCGCCGAGACCGAACTGAACGACACCAACAGCAAGCTGTGGGAGGAATACCAGCTGACCGAGAGCGAGGCCCGCAGCCAGTGCGTGCCGTTTGAGAGCCTGACCGAGCTGCGCCGCAGCGTGACCGAGGTCCGCGGCAAGATCCGCGCCTTGGGCAACGTCAACGTCGGCGCGATTGACGAATATAAAGAGGTCAGGGAGCGCTACGACTTCATGAAGGCGCAGGTCACCGACGTCGAAAAGGCGAAGGCCGAGCTGACGAAGATGATCGCCGAGCTGTGCAGCGAGATGCAGGAACTGTTCACGGCGAGCTTTAAGCAGATCAACGCGAACTTCCAGCAAATTTTCAAGGAGCTGTTCGGCGGCGGTCATGCGCGGCTGTACCTGTCGGATGAAGCGAACGTGCTGGAATCCGGCATTGAAATTGAAGTCTCGCCCCCGGGCAAGGTCATCAAGAACCTGTCCGCGCTTTCCGGCGGCGAGCAGGCGCTGGTCGCTATCTCGATCTATTTCGCCATCCTGCGCGTCAACCCCGCGCCGTTCTGCTTCCTCGATGAGATCGAGGCCGCGCTGGACGACGTAAACGTCGCGCGCTATGCGCAGTATCTGCGCCGCATGACGGACCGCACCCAGTTCATTGTCATCACCCACCGCCGCGGCACGATGGAGGCCGCCGACGTCCTCTACGGCGTCACGATGCAGGAGGACGGCGTGTCGAAGATTTTGCGCTTGGATCTGGATAATGTGAGCGCGGACCTTATTACCTGATGGCATGCAGGGGCCGGGCATGCCCGGCCCGCCACATAAATACGACCACCCGCCAATGGGAAGCCACACAAACCCGCGGGGCGGCAAATCAAAAGTAAGGAGGGCCACGATGGGCTTTTTCAACTTTTTCAAACGAGATATTTCCGAGGAGGAATTTCAGGAGCAGCAAAAGGTCAAGCGCGGGCTGGAAAAGACCCGCACGGGCTTTTTCCAGAGCATCGTCAATACGCTGACCAACGCGCAGATCGACGATGATCTGTACGACCAGCTCGAGGAACAGCTCATTCTGGCCGACGTCGGCCCCGCCTGCGCCGTGCGTCTGGGGGACGAGCTGCACGACGAGGTCAAGGAAAAACACCTGAAAACC
>OGMP01000272.1_pt1 | contig 54600 bp, 45 predicted proteins | sample 1573261 | NCBI WGS metagenome assembly OGMP01 (sample SAMEA2581878, study PRJEB24529) | metagenome | biome: Human gut stool | place: China | collected 2011 | reverse complement strand
TTTTGTGAGCGAAGGTCACAGAAAACCCGAGACATACTGCGCGAATTTATGCGATTAGCATAAATTCTGTGCATCGCGAAGCGTGTTGCTGGGAACGGAGTGAACAGTAACTAAATAATTAGCAGGAGTATGATAATAAAATGAACATACAGGAAGCAAAAGAAGAGATTATCAGAACTATAAAGGAATACACAGCGCGCGACGAAGATGGAATGTTCCGGATCCCCTCTATACAGCAACGGCCGCTTCTTCTGATGGGTCCGCCCGGTATCGGGAAGACGGCCATTGTGGAACAGGCAGCAGCAGAGTGCGGTACGGGAATGCTGTCCTATGCCATGCCTCATCATACCCGCCAGAGTGCCATCGGACTTCCGGAACTGGTGACGCATCAGTATGAGGGAAAAAAATATACGGTGACGGAATATACCATGAGTGAGATCGTCGCGGCGATCTACAATAAGATCGAAGACACAGGACTCTCCGAGGGACTTCTCTTCATCGATGAGATCAACTGCGTTTCCGAGTCCCTTGCCCCTGCAATGCTCCAGTTCTTGCAGTATAAGGTTTTCGGACTTCATCAGGTTCCTGCAGGTTGGGTAGTTGTTACAGCAGGTAACCCGCCTGAGTTCAACAAGTCTGTTTCTGAGTTCGATATCGTTACTCTCGACCGTGTTAAGAGGGTCGAGTGTCAGCCTGATTTCGGCGTTTGGAAAGAATATGCTTACTATGCAGGCGTTCACCCTGCTATCATATCATATCTTGAGCTTCACCCTGACCACTATTATATGGTAGACGCAAGCGATAAGAACAACTACCGCTTTGTTACTGCCCGTGGCTGGGAGGACCTTTCTGAAATGATGCAGCTTTATGAGGAGAGCGGTATCCTTGTTGACCACGCTCTGGCTGCTCAGTATGTACAGAACCCAGAGTTCTCAAAGGGCTTCGCGGAATATTATGATAGATTCAACTACTATCGTGAGAAGTATGACGTTGACGCTATCCTCGAGGGCGGCATAACTGCTCAGAACATTGCTGACGCAAGAGCGGCAGGCACTGAGGAAGCTGTGGCTCTTATGAATCTGCTTATGGATGGCATCACATACACAATGAGAAGCTGTATCCAAATGGAGAAGATGATAAGACTTATCCACCCAAGAATGGAAGATATCCTTGTGAAGATAAACAATGGTCTTTCATGCCGTCAGATAATCAGTGAACACATCATGGACTGCAACAAGAGCCTTGACAAGGCGGTAAGAGCGAGAAACATCTCGCCGTCTAACAAGAAGATCCAGCACTGGATACTCCACAATCTGGAAGCTTATCTTGATAAGTGTACGAACGAGGGAAGAGATAACAAAAACCGCTGTACTGTTATTTTGCAGAACTCCTTCAACAATCTGCTCCATGGCGCAAACAACGTTACACAGCAGTCTATGAATGGTCTGAAATACGCTTTTGACTTCCTTGAGAATGCTTACGGCGCTGACAGCAATGTTATGAAGAAGTTTATCGAGGAGCTGAAAGTAAATTGCCACACCACAAACTTCATCAAGAAGTACGGCTCAGAGCAGTTCTACAGACTTGCAGGTGAGCCTGTTCAGCAGCCTACCTACAACAATCTCTATGAACTTAATCTTACTGATTGCCTTTTAGAGCAGGAATAAGCATAGATAAAAAATGAATATTTACGGGCGAACGCATTTTGCCATACATTGTAATAGTTGCATTGTAGGGGCGAACAGTTCGCCCGTTTTAGCTTTATAGGTAGTTTTCAGATACATATTTGTTAATATAAAAAGCTTGTAATTTGCGAAAAAGTGTGATATAATAACTAAGAGTGTACAAACGAGAATCAGTGAGGTTTTTACTATGGGCAAGATTTATGATTTAGGCATAGACGTAGGTTCGACCACGGTCAAGACGGTAATTCTTGACGATGGCGAGTTTATTTATAACAAATATGAAAGACATTTTTCAAAGGTAAGGGAAACTGTGGCTGAGCAGCTTCGCACTATAAGAGAGCTTTATCCTGAGGACAAGTTCAGGATAGCCATAACAGGCTCGGCAGGTCTTGGCATCGCTGAGGCAAGCGGTATCTCTTTCGTGCAGGAGGTCTTTTCTGCTTTTATCGCTGTAAACAAGAAGTATCCAAAGGCTGACGTTGTGGTTGAGCTTGGCGGTGAGGACGCTAAGATAATCTTCCTCACAGGGGGCGTTGAACAGCGTATGAACGGCTCTTGCGCAGGTGGCACAGGTGCTTTTATCGACCAGATGGCAGGACTTTTGGGCGTTACCCCTGACGAGATGAACGACCTTGCTCTTAAGGCTGAAAAGACTTATCCTATCGCTTCAAGATGTGGTGTTTTCGCAAAGTCTGATATTCAGCCGCTTCTTAATCAGGGTGCAAGAAAAGAGGACATATCTGCGTCTATCTTTCAGGCTGTTGTTGACCAGACAGTTTCGGGTCTGGCACAGGGCAGAAAGATCGGCGGTCAGGTTCTTTTCCTTGGCGGTCCGCTTACATATCTCAGTGCACTGAGAAAGGCATTCAGAACTACTTTGAACCTCGACGAGGAACACGCTATACTTCCTGAAAATTCTTCATGCTATATGGCTTTTGGTGCGGCACTTCATGCTGACACGCTGGCGGAGGAAATGACTATAGATGAGGCTATCGACAAGATAGTGAACGCAAAGGCTACTGACAATATCGTGGTAGGCAAGCCACTGTTTGCAAGCCGTGAGGAATATAATGCTTTCGTGGAAAGACACAAGAAGTCTGACCTTAAATATGAAGACATCAGAACTTACAGGGGCGACGCTTATCTTGGCATAGACGCAGGCTCGACAACCACAAAGCTTGTGCTTATCACACCTGACGGAAAGCTTCTTTATCAGCACTACTGCTCAAACAAGGGTCAGCCGCTGGATATAATCGCTTCAAAGCTTGAGGAGATCTACAGCCTTGCTACCCCTGAGCTTAATATAAAGGCTTCTGCGGTAACAGGCTACGGTGAGGATCTTATAAAGGCAGGTCTGGGCGTTGACTATGGTATAGTTGAAACTGTTGCGCACTATAAGGCGGCGGCTTATTTCTGTCCTGACGTTGATTTTATCATCGACATCGGCGGACAGGATATAAAGTGCTTCAAGATAAAAAACAACGCTATCGACAGCATTATGCTCAACGAGGCTTGTTCATCAGGCTGTGGCTCGTTCATTCAGACTTTTGCAGGTGCAATGGGATATGACATTGCGGAGTTTGCAAGGCTCGGTCTGTTTGCAAAAGCACCTGTGGAGCTTGGCTCAAGATGTACAGTGTTCATGAACTCATCTGTAAAGCAGGCGCAAAAGGACGGAGCTTCCGTTGAGGATATCTCTGCAGGACTTTCTTCGTCTATCATCAAGAACGCAGTTTACAAGGTAATAAGAGCAAAGTCTATTGACGAGCTTGGCAAGAATATAGTCGTTCAGGGCGGAACATTCCTTAACGACGCTGTGCTCAGGTCATTTGAAATGGAGCTTGGCAGAAACGTTATAAGACCTGCCATTGCGGGACTTATGGGTGCGTTCGGCTGTGCGCTTTTCGCAAAAGAAAAATCTCAGGGCAGGGACGGCAAGTCAGGCGTTCTTACAAAGGCTCAGCTTGAAGAATTTGCTTACAATTCAAGAGCCGTTCAGTGCGGTGGCTGTGGTGCGCACTGTAACCTTACTATAATAAGATTTAATGACGGCAGAAGATTTACTTCCGGAAACCGCTGTGAAAAGGGTGCAGGCATAAAGATAACCGACAGAACGGAAAACATGATAGAGTATAAGTATAACAAGATACTCTCTTATGCTGACAACAAGCCTGCAAAGCCTATTGCAAAGGTAGGTCTGCCGCTTGCGCTGTCTTATTATGACCTTATGCCGTTTTTCTCAACACTGCTCACAAGCCTTGGATTTGAAGTGGTGCTGTCTGAGGAGTCAACGAGAGATACATATTACAAGGGTCAGCAAACTATTCCGTCTGATACGGTATGTTATCCTGCAAAGCTTTGTCACGGTCATATAGAGAGCCTCCTTGACAAGGGCGTGGACTTTATATTCTATCCTTGCATGAGCTACAATGCTGACGAGGGTCAGTCGGACAATCACTATAACTGTCCTGTTGTTGCTTATTATCCTGAGCTTCTAAAGGCTAACAATGACAAGCTGAATGATGATAATTTCATCATGCCTTATCTTGACATAAACATCAAAAAGCACGTTGCAAAGGCAATGGCAAGAGCGCTTTCAAAGTATAACATCACTGCAAAGCAGGTGCTTGGAGTGCTTAACAAGGCTTATTCTGAGCAGGTGAGATACCATAGGGATATCGAGGCTAAGGCGCAGGAGATAATCGCTGAGGCAAGGGCGAAGGGTCAGAAAATAATCGTTCTGGCAGGCAGACCTTACCACATCGACCCTGAGATAAACCACGGCATACACAAGCTTATCGCTTCTCTTGGTTTTGCTGTTATTACTGAGGACAGCGTGGCAATGAAGGTGGATACACCTCCACTTGACGTACTCAATCAGTGGACTTATCATTCAAGGCTTTACAGAGCGGCAGAGTATGTATGCGAAAATGATGATATGCAGCTCGTTCAGCTGGTATCCTTCGGCTGTGGTATCGACGCTGTTACAACAGACGAGGTGAGAGCTATACTTGAAGAAAAGGGCAAGCTTTACACTCAGCTAAAGATAGACGAGATAACGAATCTCGGTGCGGCTAAGATAAGACTCAGGTCTTTGGCGGCGGCACTGGAGGAAAAAGAAGCCAGCGCAAATGCTGAAAAGAAAATGGACAAGGAGGCAATGTAATGGCTGAAAAAGAGATAAAACACGCAGGCTCGGACAGAGTAAAAAGGTCTTATTTTGACAAGTCAAGACGTGAGGAATACACTATACTTATACCTGATATGCTTCCTATACACTTCAAGCTTATCATGGCGATATACAAAAAATACGGCTATAACATGGAGCTTTTGCAAAACTGCTCACGAAACGTTATAGACGAGGGACTTAAAAACACACATAATGACGCTTGCTATCCTGCGCTTCTTGTTATCGGACAGTTTATGGACGCTCTCAAAAGCGGCAAGTATGACCTTGAACACACGGCTCTGCTTATGTCGCAGACGGGCGGCGGCTGTCGTGCTTCAAACTATATCCACCTTATAAGAAAGGCGCTGTCAACGCAGTTCCCTGAAGTGCCTGTTCTGTCGCTGAATTTCAGCGGACTTGAAAAGGACGCTTCCATAGATATCACCCCTGCCATTGCAATGAAGCTTATTTATGCGGTTCTTTACGGTGATATGCTCATGCTTTTGTACAATCAGTGCAAGCCTTACGAGATAGAGAAAAATTCTACGGACGAGCTTTTGGCAAGGTGGCAGCACAGGCTTGGAAAGCTGTTTGCTACCCCGAGCAGATATATGCACACAAAGAGCATTTACAATGCTATGCTCAAAGACTTTGCGGCGCTTCCAAGGACAAAGGAGAAGAAGCCTAAGGTAGGTATCGTGGGAGAGATATACGTTAAGTATTCACCCCTTGCGAACAATCACCTTAACGACTTCCTGCTGTCTGAAGGCTGTGAGCCTAACGTGCCTGGACTGTTGGACTTCGTGCTTTACTGTGCGTCGGACGCTATCAATGACGAGAAGCTTTATGACAAGAAAACCAGCCGCACTCTTATGTACGGCATTGGTTATGATGTGCTTTACAAGTTCCAGAAGCAGCAGATAAAGGTCATCAACGAGCAGGGCATTTTCCAGCCGCCTCATGATTTTGAACACCTTAGAAAGTGTGCTGATAAGTACATCAGTCAGGGTGTTAAAATGGGTGAAGGCTGGCTCATCACTGCTGAAATGGCGGCTCTTGCAGAAACAGGCACAAAGAACATAATCTGCACTCAGCCGTTCGGCTGTCTGCCTAACCATATTGTGGCAAAGGGTATGTCAAGAACTATCAAGCAGGCTTATCCGGACGCAAATATAGTCGCTATCGACTATGACCCGGGTGCGACAAAGGTCAATCAGGAGAACCGTATCAAGCTTATGCTTGCTAATGCGGTCATGGATTAATAGAGAACCGAAAGATAAAACCCCCTCGGAGCTTGGCTCGGAGGGGGTTGTTTTGTCAAGTCGTATGATGATTTTTCGGCGAATTATACAAATGGGCAGAAGCTTCATAGGGAGAAGTATATAAAAGTTGGGTGTAAAATGACGAGAAATATTATTAAAATGTAAAAAATATATTTAAATTCTTCTTGCTCTATTGACATATAGCAAAAACGATGTTATACTTTAATACATAAAAGCTTAAAAGCATAAAATCTTTAAAGTGATAAATTTTATACAGGCGTGATAAGTACCTGCTTTTGGAAAGGAAGTAATCACAATGGCAAATCAGGCAAAGACGATAAATCAGAAAGGTGACCTTATGTCATATCGTCCTGATATAAAGCTTCTGGACGCAACTATCCGTGACGGAGGTCTTGTAAATAATTTTGGATTTTCAGACGAGTTTGTAAAAGAACTCTATAAAACTAACATAAAATCAGGCGTTGAATACATGGAGTTCGGCTATAAGGCTTCTAAGGAGCTTTTTGACGTCAAGGGGTTCGGTAAGTGGAAGTTCTGTGATGAGGAGGATATCAGAGCTATCGTTGGTGAGAATGACAGCCCTCTGAAGCTTTCTGTTATGGCTGATGTTGGCAGATGTGATTTCAAGAAAGATATCCTGCCAAAGAGCGAGAGCGTTATCGACATGATAAGGATCGCAACGTACACTCATCAGATGCCTGGTGCGCTGGAGATGATAAACTACTGCCACGATATGGGCTATGAAACAACTATCAACATCATGGCTGTTTCTGCGAGCCGCGAGGACGATATCGCACAGGCGCTTGACCTTGTGGCAAAAAGCCCTGTTGACGTTATTTATCTTGTTGACAGCTACGGCTCACTTTTCCCAGAGCAGGTGAGAAGACTTACTGCGCAGTATTGCGAGGTGGCTGAGGCAAGCGGCAAGAAAGTTGGCGTTCATATGCACAACAATCAGCAGCTCGCTTTTGCAAACACTATCGAGAGCATTTCTCACGGCGCAAGCTTTGCTGACGCTACAATGAGCGGAATGGGCAGAGGTGCAGGAAACTGCTTCATGGAGCAGATGCTCAGCTTCCTGAGAAACCCTAACTACAAGCTTACTCCTACACTGAAATTTGTTGAAAAGTACGTTGCTGAGGAGAGGGCAAAGGGTTCACAGTGGGGTTATGACGTGCCTTATATGCTCACAGGTGCGCTCAACCGCCACCCTCGTGCGGCTATCGCTTTCCTGAAAGACAACAGAACAGATTACAACGAATTGTATATGGATCTTCTTAACGAGTTGTCATAAAACAATGTCATAAAATCATTCTTTCATAAAAACGGCGTTTCCATAGTGATGTGGGACGTCGTTTTTGTGTTGCAAAATTTTTTATCTTATGTTATAATTATTTTGCGTTTTCATAAAACCTTTCGGCGGATATCTCGTCATTACAGGTGAAAGGACTTTCAATGAAGTATATTGTATAGGGGGGCGGAAAATGGAGGACAGCAAGATAATCGAGCTTTATGAAAACAGAGATCAGCAGGCTATTTCACAATCGGATATGAAATACGGCGGATACTGTTATTCTGTGGGCTACAATATTCTTGGAGTCAGGGAGGACACGGAGGAGTGCGTGAACGAAACTTGGCTCAGGGCATGGAACTCCATTCCGCCACAGAAACCCAGAATGCTGTCGGCATTTTTCGGGAGGATAACAAGAAATATCGCATTTGACAGATATCGTGCGTCAAAGGCCGCAAAGCGTGGAAAAGGTGAGATAGCGGCGGTCTTGGAGGAGCTTGACGAGTGCATACCTGACAATGACACCACCGAGAGTCTTTGCGACGGCAGACATCTTGAGGGGCTTATAAACGAATTTCTTGGTGAGTTGCAGGAGAGAGACAGAAATATATTTCTCCAGCGATATTGGTTTGCAGTACCTATAAAAGAGATATCAAAAAAGTATGCTATGAACCTGAACACAGTTAAGGCGAGCCTTTTCAGAAGCAGAAATAAGTTAAAGGCTTTGCTTGAAAAGGAGGGAGTTCTTTTATGAAAACAACAGGAGAGGATATTTTCAAGGCTTTGGAAAATGCTGACGAGCATTACATTGAAGAATGCAGACAGAGCGGCAGCGGCATAAAGATAAAAACCATATGGACAAAGTGGGCGGCTGTGGCGGCCTGCGGTGTTATCGCTGCGGCGACGGGTGTTATGATGTTTGCAGGCAGGTCGGACAGAGATATAAAAGTAAGTTCGGCATCGGGAAATGAGCAGGCACAGGACTATGCCAATGATGATGGAACTGATCTTGCAACAACGGAGATCGGGTTGGTGACGCCGTGGGAGTATCTGTCTATGGGTACAAAGTATGATTTTGTGGAATATAACGGCGTGAAGTACAGCTCAATGGGCGTTATAGATGAAAGCTATCTTGATGAAAAGCTTACAGCCCAGACCCTTGAAACAACAAATTATGAAACAAACAAAAAGGAAACAACAAAAGCGGATATTTATTCAATAAAAGATTTGTCATCAAGTTTTTATCTGGCAGTAAAATTTGATGACGGCACTTTGGCGTGGTATGGGGTGTTCAACGATACGCCGTCTGATTTTGACGCTATAGTGAAGAATATGAACCTTTGCAAGACCGCAAAGATCAGGACAGTATATAATGATATTGGACTGGGCAAGCTGAGAACATATTCTGATGTTGACATTGCAGGACTTCTTGATCTACTCAAGGACGAAAACGGCGTTTTCACTGCCGAGCCTGTTGATGACGGATCGGAAACCTCTGAGGGGGAAACACCAATTGATTTTTCCACCACTGAAGATGATGAGTGGTATGTTTCAAACGGCATAACAGCGTATTTCAATATTGATATGCTTGGCATGGAAGGTCAGATATACTTCACCCACGGCGGCATGATGTACTTTGAGGGAAATCTAGGATATACAGAAAAATACAATATTGGCAGTGAAAAGGTCACAGAGATAGAAAAGTGGCTCAATGAGAACTGCGAATACACTGACGAAAAGAAAAACGCTGAGGTCGCTGGCGATGTTGACCCTAGTGAGAAAGCTGTGACTTCTGTCGCCAAGGACGATCCTGATATGGCTGACAAAGCAGACGCTCGATCTGTCGATCCCGACTATGCAGTGAAAAACTGACGGTCGGTACGATATTGTCCTTGAGGACGTGGTCAACTATTCGTCACTTAAAGACATAGAGATAGACTTGGACGATAAAACGAAAACCAGATAGAAAAACTGCCTGTCGTATCGGACTGATACGGCAGGCTTGATTTTATTTGTGCTTGTAGACCACACGCTCTTTTACGTCTATCTGCTTGTAGGATATTTTGAAGCCTATCCATGTTGAGAAAGGATAAAGCAGAGGGAATATTGCAGTCATAATAAATACGAACGGCGACATATCTTTCACGTCGGCAGAGTGGGCAGCCCAATCTATAAGAGGATAGAAGCAGGCGTCAAGAAGCTTGTAGGCAGGCATGAAGTTGAACGAACCGCTGAATTTTGATATCATCAGCAGTATCATTGTTATGTAGCATGGTATGCTTGCAATAAGACCAAGTGTGAAGCCATAGTTAGGGCAATCCTTTTCACCGTGGAATGTGACCTTATTTCTGGCTTCCTCTCCCTGTTTCAGACCAAAGTCAGCCATAAGGCAGACCACTGTGAGAAGTCCTGTAAGACCGAAAATTATATTTGCCAATGCACCGAAAGGCTTTGCAACTGCGATAAAAAAGAGGAATACGAAAATTCCGAAGAACTCTGTTTCCACCCATTTCAGCAGTGCGGTGAGTATAGCTTTTTGTTTATTATATTTTTCCATTTTAATACTCCCGATAAAAATAGTATAAGATGATTATACCACGTTATCGTGATATTTTCAACTGTTATGCAGATTTTTCATCTGATAATCACAAAAGCTTCGGGCAGGATAATAACATAAAAAGGAGAGTGATAGCCATGAAAAAGCGTGACAAGAGCCGTTTCCCGCAGGCGACAGACGGCACAAAGGTATACAAGCCCCATGATGTTATCTCGGCAGGTCAGGAATATGTTGTGACGGACAATTATACTGCGCCAAACGGCAGAGTATACAATCGTCAGGAGCAGAATGCAGGCTGGGCGAGAAAATGGGTAGACGAGAACGAAAAGTAGCCGTTGAAAAACCTCCGCAGGTGTGATATAATTACAGTATATCATGATCTGCGGGGGGTATTTTTATGAAAAAGACAGCATTGGTAACAGGTGGCTCTGGCGGGATAGGCTCGGAGATATGTAGGGTGCTTGCTGAGGACGGCTGGCAGGTGGCTGTATGCTACAAGAATGGCAGGGCGGCGGCGGAAGCGTTGGTATCTGAGCTTAAAGAGCGTGGCTTATGTGCAGAGGTTTTTTACTGCGACATTGGTGACAAGGATAGTATAGATAAATGCGTGGCGGAAGTCAGGGACAGTTTAGGCTTTGTTACGCTTCTTGTAAACAACGCAGGTACAGCGGATATAGAGCTTTTCACTGACATGACTGACGAGAAGCTATGGGAGATGATGAACGTGAATCTGCTTGGCGCAATGCGTATGAGCAGGGCGGTGCTTCCTGAGATGATAAGGGAACACAGTGGAAATGTGATAAATATAACCTCCGTATGGGGCGAAAAGGGAGCTTCCTGCGAGGTTGCATACTCGGCGGCAAAGGCTGGGCTTATAGGATTTACGAAGGCTTTGGCGAGGGAAGTTGCCATAAGCGGTATAAGGGTGAACTGCGTATCCTGCGGAATGATAGACACAAAAATGAACGGCGAGCTGACGGATGAAGATGTTCGTGTGATAGTTGATGACATACCGGCAGGCAGGATAGGCAAGCCGAGAGATGTGGCGAATGTTGTGCGTTTTCTCAGTGGAAAGGGAGCAGATTACATTCACGGGCAGGTCGTCAGAGTGGACGGGTGCTGGATATAGGTCACTGGCCGTGACGGGCATTTTACGCTGCAATTTGTGATATGATGTAATTTTGCACCGCTTTTTGAAATGTGTAGGGGAGCGATGCTGTGGTTGCCATATCCTTGATGCCAAATTATTTTGGGGTGACATTGTGTGATATTTTTCAACAATTCAACAGGCGAGAAATATCGGGCTGTCGCATTTCGGTGAAACCGAAATTGAGCCAAGCCCCTACAATTCTGAATTTCTACAAGTTCTGAGAACGGGCAAGTTTGTTGTGTTGCAAAATCGCTACGCTCGGTGCTTTATTTTTACCTCGTGCTTGTGTACAACTTTGGTCAGCTATGCTAATTCCTAATTCCTCATTCCTCATTCAGCGTGTATACTCTCCACACACATCTGCATATACTAAGTTAAAACATTTCTCCCCAACAGGACAAGGAGGTCAGTATATGGATTATCTTATGCTTGTGGATAAATTCAATCCCATAGATATGGGATTTTACGATCGTGTGGAGTTGACAGAGGTGAACGGCAAGTTTATGGAATCTCAGGCAGGAAACAGGCTCAGGCTTCTGCTCAAAAAGGCGGAAGCTGACGGCATAAAGCTGAAAATTATTTCCGCCTATCGCTCTTTTGAATATCAGCAGATGCTTTGGGAGCGTGAAGTATCTCACGAAATGTGGGGCGGTCTGAGTTATGAAAAGGCCGTGGAAAAGGTGGGCAGAACTCTCGCTCTCCCCGGGTCAAGCGAACACAACACCGGGCTTGCTGTGGATCTCGGCAGAGAGGGTGACAATGATGTGAGCGAGGATTTTTACAAGACGCCTGAATCACGGTGGCTTTGTGCAAATGCCGCAGATTTCGGCTTTATCCTTCGCTATCCTCGCCTTAAAGAGCAGATGACCGGCATTGATTTTGAGCCGTGGCATTATCGTTATGTGGGCGTTGAAGCCGCTCGTATCATTGCCGCAGGCGGGCTTTGCCTTGAGGAATTTCTGCACTTTTACTCGGAAAAATATATCTGAAAATCCTGTGAAAATAATTGACAGAAAGAGCATTGTGTAGTATAATTATAACAAAGCTATGAGCGATAGCCGCAAGTTTTTGTATGCTATTGCGAAAGAAAGGAAGTTTTGTTATGTCAAACTATTCAAGAAAAAAGTCGTTCTGGACTTTAATGGGTGCGATGATACTTGTTGTTGCGTCAACTGCGCTTTTTGTATACAAATATTTTGAGGATAAGGAGCACGCCGAAAAGTGGAAAGACTATGACGAGTGCGGTATACAGTAAATAACAGACAGCTTTAAAGGCACTGCTTTTTTGTGAGCAGTGCCTTTGTATATCAACACAATTCATTGATGTAAAGTTTATCAAAATCGCTGAAAAAGCGTGCTTGCACTTGAAATGCGGCTTGAAATGTGATATAATAGTCGTAATGACCTGATGACAAACTTGTTCTAGGGAGGGACGTTATAATGCAGATAAGAGAATCAGCTGAAAATTATCTCGAAACGATACTTATTCTCAGCCAGCGCAAGGGCAAAGACGAGGTAAGAAGCATAGATATAGTAAACGAACTTGAGTTTTCAAAGCCGAGCGTAAGTGTGGCAATGAAAAATCTCCGTGAGAACGGCTATATAACTGTTGACAAGGACGGTTATATTCGTTTGACAGACAAGGGTTTGGAGATAGCCGAGAAAATGTATGAACGTCATACGTTGCTTTCACAGTGGCTCATAAAGCTTGGTGTTGACGAGAAAGTTGCAGTAGAGGACGCTTGCCGTATGGAACACGTTATCAGTGCGGAGTCCTTTGCGGCTATCAAAAAGCACACTGGTATGGCTTGATAAGATGATAATTGCCGGGGGTCTTCCTGCGGCATTTTTTATTGCAAACAAAAATGGAGAACAGCTTTGTGCCGTTCTCCTTTTTGTTATTTGAATTTGTCTTTGAGCTTGTCAAAGAATGTTTTGCGCTTTGCGTAGTTCTTTTCACCGAGGGACTTTTCGTAGTCACGGAGCTTTTCTTTCTGCTCTTTAGTCAGATTGCGTGGAACTTCAACTGTTACACGAACGTAGTGGTCGCCGTGGTCGTTTCTGTTTACCTTCTTTATGCCCTTGCCTCTCAGACGGAACACTGTGCCTGTCTGTGTACCCTCTGGCACTGTGTATTTTACCTTGCCGTCAACTGTAGGAACTGTTATCTCGTCACCGAGAGTAGCCTGTGCATAAGTAAGCGGTATCTCTGTCCACACGTCATAGCCGTCACGCTCGAAAATAGGGTCAGGTCGAACTGTAATGTTGATGTGCAGGTCGCCGTTAGGACCTCCGTTTATACCGCAGTTGCCCTCACCGCCTACTCTAAGTGTCTGACCATCGTCGATGCCGGCAGGAACGTTTATCTCCTTTTCAGATACCTTCTTTACTCTGCCCTGACCGTTGCAGGTATGGCAAGGGTTGTCGATTATCTGACCCTTACCGCCACAGCGACTGCAAGTCGTGGTCTGAGCGATGTTTCCGAAAGGCGTTCTCTGTGTTATCCTTACTGTACCAGTGCCGTGGCAGTCAGGACAGGTCTTAGGCGAAGAACCTGCGGCTGCGCCTGTGCCGTGACAGTCAGGACATTTTTCGGCTCTGTTTATGCGAATTTTCACAGTCTTGCCCTTGCAGGCTTCCATGAAGTCAAGAACAACGTTCGCTCTTATATCCTCGCCACGTCTTGGTGCGTTAGGGTTAGCAGAACGTCCGCCGCCGAAGCCACCGCCAAATCCACCGAAAATGGAATCGAAAATATCACCCATATCGCCAAATCCGCCGAAGCCTCCTGCACCTGCTCCACCGCCTGCACCGTAGTTCGGGTCTACGCCTGCGTGACCAAACTGGTCATATCTTGCTCTTTTATCTTTATCTGAAAGCACCTCATAAGCTTCATTTACTTCCTTGAACTTTTCCTCGCACGCTTTGTCGCCGGGGTGAAGGTCAGGGTGATACTGCTTTGCAAGCTTACGGAATGCCTTTTTTAATTCATCGTCTGTGGCAGTTTTAGAAACGCCAAGCACTTCATAGTAATCTCTTTTTTCAGCCATATAAACGCCCATGCTCTGTAAGCTGCAGATCGTGAAAGTCTTGGGGCATGGGCTTGCCTCCTTTTTGTAAGTATAGTCCTTTCACGCTTTTCACACAGCCTTTTAATACGGCAATAGCCCCTGCTCGAAAAATCGGAGCAGAGGCAGCCGTTATGATTTATTCTGCGTCAGTAAATTCAGCGTCTATAACGTCGTCGCCACCGTTGTTTGAAGCGCCGCCGTTGCTGCCGCCATTTGCTCCGCCCATGTTGTTAGGGTCAAAGCCTGCGGCACCGCCTGCTGCCTGCTGTGCCTGTGCAGCCTGCTGATATACCTTAGTTGCAACGCCCTGGAATGTTTCCTCAAGCTCCTTGTGCTTAGCCTTGATAGCCTCGATATCAGTACCCTTGAGGGCTTTCTTAAGAGCGTCTATCTTAGCCTGACAAGCTGACTTGTCAGCAGCGTCTACCTTGTCGCCGAACTCGCCCAGTGACTTTTCAGCCTGGAAGCAAAGCTGGTCAGCAGCGTTTCTAGCGTCAACGTCCTCTTTCTTCTTAGCGTCCTCTGCTGCATATGCCTCAGCTTCCTTGACAGCCTTATCTATATCGTCCTTAGACATATTTGTTGAAGAAGTGATCGTGATGTTCTGCTCCTTGCCTGTGCCAAGATCCTTAGCGGAAACGTGTACGATACCATTAGCGTCGATATCGAATGTTACCTCGATCTGTGGAACACCTCTTGGAGCAGGAGCGATTCCGTCAAGTCTGAACATACCGAGCTGTTTGTTGTCCTTAGCGAACTCACGCTCACCCTGAAGTACGTTGATATCAACGGCTGACTGATTATCAGCGGCAGTTGAGAATATCTGTGACTTCTTTGTAGGTATAGTTGTGTTTCTCTCGATGATCTTTGTGCAGATACCGCCCATTGTTTCAAGACCAAGTGACAGTGGCGTTACATCGAGGAGGAGCAGACCGTCCTTAACGTCGCCTGCAAGAACGCCGCCCTGATATGCAGCGCCAAGTGCTACGCACTCATCTGGGTTGATACCCTTGAATGGCTCTTTGCCAAGGAATTTCTTAACAGCTTCCTGAACGGCTGGTATTCTTGAAGAACCGCCGACCATAAGGACTTTCTGGAGGTCGTTAGCCGACAGACCTGAGTCTGAAAGTGCCTGACGAACTGGTCCCATTGTTGATTCAACAAGGTCTGCTGTCATTTCGTTGAACTTAGCCTGTGTAAGTGTCATTTCAAGATGCTTTGGACCTGTAGCGTCTGCTGTGATGAATGGGAGAGAGATAGTTGATGAAGCAGTAGAAGAAAGCTCTATCTTAGCCTTTTCAGCAGCTTCCTTAAGTCTCTGCATTGCCATTTTATCACCTGAGAGGTCAACGCCCTCAGTCTTCTTGAACTCTGCGATCATCCAATCTATAATTCTCTGGTCGAAGTCGTCGCCGCCCAGGTGGTTGTTACCTGCTGTAGCAAGAACTTCTGTAACACCGTCGCCCATTTCGATGATAGATACATCAAATGTACCGCCGCCCAAGTCATAAACCATTACCTTCTGATCATCTTCCTTATCGATACCGTAAGAAAGTGCAGCGGCTGTTGGCTCGTTGATTATTCTCTTTACTGTCAGACCTGCGATCTGACCTGCGTCCTTAGTTGCCTGTCTTTGTGCGTCTGTGAAGTAAGCAGGAACTGTGATAACAGCCTCTGTTACCTTTTCGCCAAGGTAAGCTTCTGCGTCAGCTTTCAGCTTCTGGAGTATCATAGCTGAAATTTCCTGTGGAGTGTAATCCTTGCCGCCCATGTGAGCCTTGTAGTCAGAGCCCATATGTCTTTTGATAGAAATTACAGTGTTGTCATAGTTTGTAACAGCCTGTCTTTTTGCTACCTGACCGATAAGTCTGTCGCCGTTCTTTGAAACGCCAACTACTGACGGAGTTGTTCTTGCACCCTCGCTGTTAGGGATAACAACGGCTTCGCCGCCCTCCATAACTGCTACACAAGAGTTTGTTGTACCTAAATCTATACCGATGATTTTGCTCATAAGATCAAGTCCTTTCAAAATTTACTTAATTTATATCAAGACCTTTAGTCCCGATGTCTTTGTTTATGGGTTTGCCACTATTACCATTGCGTGTCTTATTACCTTGCCGCCTATGGTGTAGCCGTTTTGAAGCACCTGCGCCACAATATTTTCACCGAGGTCAGGGTCGTCAACTGTGCTTACAGCCGTTGCAACGTTCGGGTCAAATTCCTTGCCCGCAAGCTCCATGACCTCAACGTTGAGCTTTTTAAGTGCGTCGCTGAACTGATTGAAGATCATTTCAACACCCTGTTTATAAACTGCGTCCTGAGTTTCTGTGCCTAACGCTCTTTCAAAGTTATCAAACACCGGCAGGAAGCCGTTTATCACATTTCCCTTTGCTGTGTCTGTAAGCTCCAGTCTTTCCTTTGCGCTTCTTTTTCTGAAGTTATCATATTCAGCCATAAGTCTGAGATACTTGTCATTTGCTTCGGCAAGCTCTTTTTTCAGCTTTTCTGTTTCGCTCTCCTCCGCCTTTTTCTTTGTATCCTCAGTGGCATTTTCTGCGGTATCCGCCGCTTCTTTTACTTCTTCGCTTTCAGCAGAGGTGTTTTCCTCTTTTTCAAGCTCGGTGTCCTTTTCAGTTTCCTTACTCAATTTACGCCGCCTGCCTTCCTTTTTATTCATTTTCGTCATCTTCTTTGTTTTGCTCTTGTGGCTTTTCGGATATCATTTCCGATATCTTTCCTGTGAAATACTCAAGATATGGGATAAACTTCGCATAGTCGAGCCTCATAGGACCTATAAGCCCCAGCGCACCTGCTGTCTTGCCGTCCTTTGAGAACGGAGCTGTTATAATAGAGGAGTTGTGGATAACAAACCCGTCACGCTCAGGAGAGAACATAACGTGAAGCCCTGAGAACGTTTCGTCAATAAATCCTTTAAGCTCCTTCTGATTATCGAGAAAGCTTATTATCTCGTTTTGGTTGAAGTCCTTGCAAGTGAGAAGATTGCTTTGACCTTTGATAGACACGCTGCTCATTTCCTTTGTCATCTTCATTATCTCGGAAACAAGCGGTGAAAGGGTCATCATGTACGTTCCCATTGCTTCTGTGAGCTTTTCAAGATAAGCGTCCGAAAGACTGTCGATAGGCACGCCGTTGAGATTTTCCTTTACGAAGTTATCAAAAAACTCAAGCTGATCCTGACTGAGGTCGAACTCCAATCGGCAAACCTTATTCTTAATAGAGCCGTTGGACGTTATCATCAAAATAACGTACATTCTCTTTCCTGTAGGTATTACCTCTACCTTTGAGATAAGCGAGAACTTCGGTGTTGCGTTTGCGACCACCGCCGCACATTTCGTAAGATCCGCCAATGCCATTGAAGCCTTGTTCACAAGGTCTTCCTCTGTGACATATTCCTGCGGTATCATTGAATCCAGCATCTTCTTTTCATTTGCTGTAAGCTGATTTTGCTCCATGAGCTGGTCAACATAAAGCCTGTAGCCCTTATATGTTGGTATCCTGCCTGCGGAGGTGTGTGGCTGTTCGAGATAGCCTTGCTTTTCAAGCTCTGCCATTTCATTTCTTATGGTCGCTGAGGACGCTTTGACGTGAGCCATTATCGCCTTTGAGCCTACAGGCTCGCCTGTTACGATATATTCATTGACTACCGCTGAAAGTATTTTCAGCTTGCGGTCGTCCATTTGCTCACCACCCGTTCTTCTTGTTAGCACTTATTGTATTTAAGTGTTAGCACTCTTTCTTCTCGAGTGCTAAGTATAGTTTATACCCTTTTGACGATTTTGTCAAGTGGTTTAAGACTATTTTTCTCACAAATTTCAAAAATATTTGAACTTCTTTTCCGTCATATTGCACAATGCTTTGCTGAAAATGCAAAAAAAGCGGGCAGACCGCAGTGGTCTGTCCGCCCGATGTTGAAAAAGATCAGATAAAATTATTCTTTTGTATAAGCAGAAAGATCAGGAACAGCAAGCAGGCTGTCATCTGCTTCGCCCATGGAATCTACAGTGAAGTAAACTGCACTTGATTCGTCAGCACCCTCTGGGAGCAGAACTACCTGCTTAAGGTCATATGTAGCGCCGTCAAAGCCGTAAACTATCTGACCCTCACCGCCTGAAACGGCACTGTCGAGCTTATAATACTCGTGAACAACGTTTGTTGTTTCGTCAATATATGCGTGGTCAAAATCGAGAGCCGCCCCGAAGAGAATGTCAGAGTCCTTCCAAGCGTTCTCGTCAGCGTCATCTACCGAGTAAGTAGTTGTTGCCTCAGAAACGTTATACTTCTTGCCGTCGCCTGGGTAAACAGCATATGACTTCATGCCCTGTATTGTACTTGACTCGTAAGCCTTGCCGTCCTTTACGCAGATAGTATATTTTGTTCCGCTGTTTGACATCTGACCCTCAAGGGTAACGAGGTAGCCGTCTGCATATTTTTCTTTGAGCTGCTCAAATGCTCTGAAATCGCCGTCAACGTCATAATCTGTTGTGCCTGCGCTTGTGGAAGTGCTGTCAGCGGAGCTTTCGTCTGCTGTGCTTTCAGCAGGAGCAGCTGATTCTGCGGCAGCCGTTGTTGTAGTAGTTGTTTCAGCCTTTGAAGAGCTTGCAGTATCGCTCTCAGCGCAGCCTGCCATTGCTGTACACATTGCCAAAGCTGCAATAATAGTTACCATTTTCTTGTTCATAATATTTTGCCTCCGAAAAATGACAAGAATTACTCGGCTGACTCAGCGCCTGACTCAACATCGAGTTCAGCGTCATAAGGGATATCGTCAGTGCTCATATCGAAAGACTGCTCTGTCCAACTGTCAAAATCGTCAGGGAGCTTGACTTCAACGTTTTCAGTTGTGAATGAGTTTACTGTAACAGTAGTTGTTGAGCCGTCAGAGATAGTTTCTATTTTAACAATATCCTTTGTGTCAGCATTGTAGTAATACTTGAATGTTGTTGTGAAAGAATGATCGTCAGAATCGCTTGTGTCGAGAGTTACGCCTGATTCAAGCTCGATATCAGGATCTTCTGTGTTTTCAAAAGTTTCGCAGATAAGACCGTCGTCAGTTGTTTCAGAGCTTATGAACTTGTAGCTGTCGTTAATGCCGTAGCCTATCTCGCTCTTGAAGTCGTCGATAGATTCTTCCATATCAACAGTGTAATACGTTTTTGACTCGCTGTCAAGTGTGTACATAACGCCGTCGATACTATAGATATCCATATCCACGCCCATAACTTTCATTTTCATGTGCATATTGCCGCCTGCTATCTCAACAACAGCTGATGAATTGTCATATTCGCTTGCCACTGTCATATCGATAGCAAGGCTCTCGCCCTGTATCTTCTTTGTATACTGCGCTGTGAGAGTATCCTCGAGATCCGTGGCTGTGCCTGCTTCTGAAGCAGTTGACTCGTCAGCGGCTGCGCTTGTTTCTGCCTTTGATGTGCTGTCTGCTTTTGATGAGCTTGAAGAACTGCTGTCAGAACAGCCTGCCATTACCGTGCATGACATGATAAGTGAAACGAGAAGTGCAGTTATTTTTTTCATTATAAATACCTCTTTCTGAAATTTTAATAAATTATTATTGTTATATAATCTATACTCAAAACTATAACATATTTCACAAATAACGTCAATAGATTTTGTGAAATATTTTTCCCTTTTCGTATCGAACCACAAATCAGCAAAGCTAAGAAAGCATGATTTAGGTATTTATAATCAAACATATTTGTGGTATAATGTGAATAGTAAGAATAAAAGGAGCGAATTATGAGATACGATAATATACATAAAGGCAAATTTCTATCAAGACCGAACAGGTTTATCGCCAACGTTGAGATAGACGGCAAGTCTGAGGTCTGCCATGTGAAAAATACGGGCAGATGCAAAGAGCTTTTGGTGGAGGGGTGTACTGTTTGGCTAGAACATTCAGACAGCGAATCGAGAAAGACCGCTTTTGACCTTGTTGCAGTGGAAAAAGGTGACAGGCTCATAAACATGGACAGCCAAGCCCCTAATAAGACGGTAGGGGAGTGGCTGAGAGAGAACAGACCCTTTGGCGAGGGCTTCTCGGTCTATCCCGAAAAGAAATACGGCAATTCACGCTTTGACTTTTACTTAGAGTCGCAGGATAGGAAGATCTTCATGGAGGTCAAGGGCTGTACGCTGGAGAAAGACGGTGTTGTGCTTTTCCCTGACGCTCCTACCCTCCGTGGGGTGAAGCATATAGAGGAGCTTTCTCACTGTCTTGACGAGGGGTATGAGTCTTATATAATGATACTCGTTCAGATGAGCAATGTGAAATATTTCACGCCCAATTATGACACTCACCCTGAGTTCGGAGAGGCTTTGGAGAAAGCTTCCCGAAAGGGCGTGAAGATACTATGCTATGACTGCAACGTGACTCATGACTCTATGACAGTGGGCAAGCCTGTTAAGGTGAAGCTGGGCAGGTAATATGACGGCTCGTCCTGCATATACATTATAATACTAAGATGTATATGGGAGTGACAGCATTGGATATAAAGAAAGTCTGCCTGCGTTGTGTTGCAGTTATAATTGTGGCGTTCGTTATGCCCACGGGGATATGGCTTTATGCAAGATCTGCAAGCAGGTTCGGCAGGGTGGCGGCTGTGGCGGCAGGGGTGGCTATGGGAGAATACAAGCCTTATTTTTCCGCTGATGATGATAGCAAAGCAACTGCGCAGACCGCATATCCAAGTAAGCTTGAAGCGGCGGTGGTGTCAAAGCACAGCATATGGGATATGGATATGGCGCCACAGGAGAAGCAAACGCCCTCTGTAAGCGCAGAAGTGCCAAGTCCTTTGCCTGCTCAGGACGTGACGGACAAGATACCATATCCTGCAAGCATGGAGGGGAATGATGGTGTTATAGAAAAATACACCTACGGCAGATATGACGGTGAGCAGTATTTCGACCTTGACGGCGGCGGTCAGGTGAGAAACTGCACTGAGCTTTCAAATGATGAGCTTTATGAGGAAAGCTCAAAGCCGTATGATTTTCAAATAGACGGAAATTCCTCTGAGCCGCAGATACTTATTTATCACACCCACGCCACGGAAAGCTTTGAGCCCACAGACAAAGACCACTATGACAGCTCCTTTTCCTGCAAGACCACCGACCCCGAAATGAATATGCTGTCGGTAGGGGACAAGATATGCGAACAGCTTGACAAAGCAGGCGTTGCGTATATCCACGATACACTTGTGCATGATTATCCCAGCTATGACGGCTCTTACGATTCGAGCCGAATGGCGGTAAAGCAGATATTGGAGGAGTACCCCTCTATAAAGGTATGCCTTGACGTTCACCGTGACGGCATAGAGCGTGAGGACGGCACAAGGCTCGCACCTGTGGCGGAGATAGAGGGCAGGGAAGCGGCTCAGCTTATGATAATATCAGGGTGTGATGACGGCACTATGGGTATGCCTGACTATATGAAGAATTTTCACTTTGCCTGTGCCTTGCAGTCGGCTTTGGAGAGCGATTGGCAGGGGCTTACACGTCCTATTCTGTTTGACTATCGCCACTATAATCAGGACTTGACCACCGGCTCGCTTCTTATAGAGGTGGGAAGCCACGGCAATTCTATCGCTCAGGCACAGTATACAGGCGAGCTTATAGGAAAGACCTTGGGTGAGATGTTCGGAGGAGAATAGGTGCAATAACGCACAAAATATGTGCGGCGAATTGTCTTAAAATGCCGAAAATACGGCTTTTAGCGGTTGGTTTCTTGACAAGAACGGGGTTTTGCGTTATAATTAAAGGGACTACATAAACGTTACAGCGTGAGAAATATATAATACGCTTATATTTTGGAGAACTGATATTATGAAAAAAATTTACCCCATGAAAAGAATAGCCGCAGGCTGTATGGCTCTGTGCATAGCTTTTGCCGCCTTTGGTTTTTCTGACGGAAGCGTAAGTGATATCGCTTTGGCGGATAACGATACATACAGCAGTCAGCTTGAAGAGCTAAAAAAGCAACAGCAGGAGCTTGATAAGCAGATAGCTGACGCTGACAAAAAGCTTGCCGACGAGCAGGACAACCTTGAGGCTATAAAGAAAAAATATAAATCCATACAGAAAAAGATAGCAAATTCAGAGAAATATTCCTCTGAGCTTGAAGATCAAATGGCAGAGCTTGACGGCAAACAGCTTGACACTCAGCACAGCCTTGACTTGCAGGAAACTGCAATAAACGAGGGCAAGGACGATTTTATGGAGCGTATTCGTGCAATGTATGTTGCAGGCGGAGCAGATTCGTACACGAACGTGCTGATAAATTCATCTGATTTTTATGACATTCTTATGAGAATAGAGCTTGTGACGAGAGTTGCAAAGCACGATAATGACGAGCTTAACGAGCTTTTGGATCAGTATAAAAAGCTTGAAAAGACCAAGGCGGAGCTTGATGAGCAGATAAAACAGCTCAAAGCAAAGGCTGAGGAATATGCCAAGGAGCAGAAAGCTTTGGCTGGCGAGCAGGCGGAGCTTCTGAAAATGGAGCAGGAGTCGGGCAAGCTTATCGAGCAGATAAAGAACGATAAGAGCGACCTTGAAAATAAGTCACAGCAGGTGGACAATAAGTATTCGGAGGTGTCCTCAAAGGCGAATACCACCACGACTGCGACCACCACCAAGAAAAAGACTACCACCACCAAAAAGAGTGGTAACAGCGGTGAAAAGACCACCACCACGAAGAAGCCGGCTCAGACGGAAAAGCCTGACGAAACTACGGTTCAGACCACCACAACTCCGCAGGAAACAGCTAAGCCAAAGCCTGAAACAAGCAAAAAGACCACTACCACAACAACAGCAGCGCCTGCACCTAAGCCTGATTATTCAAGCGGTTCTAAGATAGACACTGTTGTTTCATATGCCAAAAGCATGGTGGGCGGAGCGTATGTATGGGGCGGTTCACAGTTTGGTGCAACGGATTGTTCGGGTCTTGTGATGCTCTCGTTCGCACAGGTGGGAATAAATCTTCCACACTATGCGGCTTCGCAGGCTTTATACGGTACTACAGTTTCATATAACAACATGAAGAAGGGCGACGTTATCTTCTTTGGCGGAGCGTCGATCTCGAGCATTTACCACGTTGCTATCTATATCGGCGACGGCAAAATGGTACACGCCCAGAACACTGCCACTGGTATCGTTATTTCAAATGTTGAGTATTTTTCAAGATACAACAACATCACTATAATCAAAAGACTTATATAACGTAAAAACGCAGTCTGCAAGGGCTGCGTTTTTTTATATATATAACGATCCAACAGAAAACGCCACGAAAATTCATATAAAATTACTTAAATGTGAACATTCATTTTCAAACCTATTGACAAAGCTAAGTATTTGTGATATAATTAAATCAAATAAAGATTGTAGGCTTTGATAACAATTGCTGTACAAAACAGCAGTAAGGCAGGGGGAAGAAAAATGGATAGTCTGAAAACGTGTTTTTTTGGCGGCTATGATAAGCTTGATACATTAAAATATATCGACACCATAACAAGCGAGATCTATATGCTGGAGTCGGCTATCGAAAAGAAAAAGAACGGTGATAACTTTGTTATTCCCGGAGAAACAGGTCAGCGAAAGCTTAAAGGTTCAGCGCTTGGCGGCTTTGCAAAGCCTGATGTGGACAGCTACATCTGTGCGCTTCTTGGAAAGGCGGCTGAGCTTCGTGAAAAGCTTTGCAGCTAACGGGCTAATAAAGGCAAAAAATATCCGCAGAGGTCATTTTATATGGCTTCTGCGGTTTTTTGTCGTATCTTGTCTTAAAAGAGCAATAAAAAAATTAATACCCACTTCCATCGGCTGAAATGAGCATTAATTTTTATAGAATTATGAAAGGGATTCTTTGGTATTTGGTAAAACCTAAAGACGAGGAAATGTATCAGCGACTTGGGGAATCGCAGAGGGAAAGAAGACAAAAACCTGACTTTAAGTTTTACCAATTACCAAAGCTTTTTTTGTTTCTTCTGCTGTGATTATATAATACCAGTTCTGTGTGAACCGAATATGAATTTTCAGGGGATTTCGGAGAGTTTTTTGAAAAAAATAAATGTTAATCACCAGTTCACAATTATAAGCTATAATGTCATTATTGGGGAATTTTTTTTTACGAGGGAGGATATTTTATGTTTCAGATACTTGTGGTGGAGGACGACGCAAGCCTTAGAAAGCTCATGTCTGCCGCACTTAAACAGCATGGCTATGTGACTTTTCTTGCAAATGACGGTCTGGAGGCTTTGGACGTTCTTGAAAAAACGAATATAGACCTTATAATTTCAGATATAATGATGCCGAATATGGACGGCTATGAGCTTACAAGACAGCTCAGAAAGGCTGATTTCAACCTGCCTATACTTATGGTCACCGCAAAGGAGACCTTCGAGGACAAGCAGGAGGGCTTTTCTGCCGGCACAGACGATTATATGGTAAAGCCTATTGATATAAATGAGATGATACTTCGTGTGGGTGCGCTTTTAAGGCGTTCAAAAATGGCGTCGGAACATTCTCTTACTGTGGGAAACTGCGTGCTTGATTATGACGCTATGAGCGTGGCGGTTGACGGCGGAGCGGCGGAAACGATACCGCAAATGGAGTTCAAACTGCTTTTTAAACTGCTCAGCTACCCTGACAAGATATTCACACGCCGTCAGCTCCTTGACGAGCTTTGGGGCATGGATAAGGACGTTGATGAGCGTACTGTTGACGTTCACGTTAAAAGGCTGAGAGAGCGTTACGGAAGCTGTGAGTCATTCGATATTGTCACGGTTCGTGGACTTGGCTATAAGGCTGTGAAAAAGCAGTGACGGATAAGCTTGAGGGGTGAGGGGTTTGGATAAGAAAAAGGCCAAAAATAAAACAAGTTTGCAGTTCAAGCTGACTCTTATGTTTTTCTTTGTGATGCTGGTGTCGGCTTCTATATCGGTGTCAGTGCTTGTAATGGTGTGCAGTCCTGTAATGAAAAGCAATGCCGAACAGCAGTTGGTGGAGCTTTCCATGGCAATGGATCAGCTTGAAGAAAAGGGCGGCTTCACTGTGGACGAGATAGTTTCCATTGTGAACAATTCAGCCTATAGTCTGTCAGTGGTGGATAAAAACGATTCAAGAGTACACGACCATTTTGCAGATATCGTGCATAAGGGATATTATGTGTCCTCAGAGGGTGTTGTGCCTAACGCAACTATAATCTCCCAGGTCTATGATAAGTTCGTTATCATAGACAGCTTTTCAAGCGACAGCGTTTACTGGGTAGTAAACCTTGTTGTCATCATAGCTTTTATGGTCTGTATCGTTATCGGTACTATTATAACAGCGTTCATGAGCCGAAGCATTATACAGCCTATACGAGATCTTAGTGCAGCGGCGGCTGAGATAGCAAAGGGCAATTTTAAGGTAAGAGTAAGAGAGCCGTCTGATCCTGAATACAGCATACTTGCGCAGAACTTTAACAAAATGGCTGAGGAGCTTGCAGGTACGGAAACGCTGAGAGGTGACTTTATCTCAAACGTTTCCCACGAGTTCAAAACGCCTCTGGCTTCCATACAGGGCTTTGCAAAGCTTCTGCAATCTGACGATATAACCGAGCAGGAGCGTGAGGAATACACGCAGATAATAATCGACGAAACATCACGGCTTTCAAAGCTTTCGTCAAATATTTTGAGGCTCACAAAGCTTGAAAATCAGAAAACAGTGGGCAAAAAGACAAGATTTTCTCTTGACGAGCAGATAAGAAAAATACTTCTTGTGCTTGAACCTGAGTGGTCGAAGAAAAAAATCGACCTTGATATCGACCTTGAGGATATCATGTATGTGGGCAGTGAGGAGCTTATGGCGCAGATATGGCAGAATATCATCAACAACGCTATCAAGTTCACCCCGGAGGGCGGAAAGATAAGCGTGAAGCTTTTCCGCAACGAGAAGAATATTTCGGCGGAGATATGGGACAACGGTCCGTCTATAGCCCCTGACGTAAAGGCGAAGATATTTGATAAGTTCTATCAGGGCGACCGCTCCCGTGCAACAGAGGGCAACGGCCTTGGACTTGCACTTGTAAAAAGGATAATCGAGCTTTCTGAGGGCAGCATAGAGGTAGAAAACGATATGAAAAAAGGCGGCGTTTGCTTCCGCATAAGCCTGCCTTATCTTATTGAGGATATGATGTAGTGTAGGGGCAACCTTGGGTCGCCCGCCTATCACAGACCATTATACATACGAAGAATTTTTGCAAACAAAAAGGAGCAGTTCATTGCGAATTGCTCCTTTTATCTGTCTATCATATTTTAGAACAGACTTGCCACAAAGCCTGCTGCCACACCGAAAACATAAAGTATTCCCATTATGGCGAAATTCTCTTTCATGTTGTGCTTGTTGGTCTTGAAAAGCACCAGAAGTCCCACTCCTGCTCCTGTGCAAAGTCCTGCGATAAGCGAGCCGAAGCTCACAACGCCCTCGATATAAAGCTGAGTGAGAACAACAGAAGCTGCACAGTTTGGGATAAAGCCTATTATGCCTGCTATGAACGGCTGAACTATGCTGTCAGACATAAGCAGGGTCTTTACTGTGTCCTCTCCTGCAAACTCCATTACCGCACCGAGAATAAGGTTTACCGCAAATATAAAAAGTATTATGCTTACAGTGTGGTGAAGTGCCGAGTGCAAAATACTGTGGTGTTCGCAGTCGCAGTCCTCACAAATCTCCTTGAAAGGCTCTTCGTCCTGTTTTTTGCCCATAAGCTTTAAGATAAGGTCAACAAGCACACCTGCTATTATAGCCACAGCTACCTTTATAAGAATAAGCTGCCAAAGCTTGCCGGCAAATGCAGGGTTTGCTATCATCATTGGTATTGCCTCGTCGCTTGTGGCAAGGTATACCGAAATGAGAGTTCCCATTGTGATGAGCCTGCCTGAGTAAAGGTTGGAAGCCACAACGGAAAATCCGCACTGCGGCACTGCTCCAAGTATGCTTCCTCCTATCGCACCAAAAGGTCCCATTTTTCTAAGAGCCTTTCCAAGCTTGTCGGCAGAACGATGCTCTATATACTCTATAAGCAGATACACTCCGAACAGAAAAGGCAGGATCTTAAGGCTGTCTATTAATGCGTCAAGAAAAACGTCAACTAAAGTTTCAAACATATAACTATCTCCTGTAAAATATCCATTAAAACGATCTCTGTATCAACTCGACTATTATACAATATTTATTCACCCTTGTCAATCTTATGTTTATATGATAATCTGTTCATTTGTTTACCCTTTTCAGCAACAAAAAACGAGCGAAATTTCTCCGCCCGTTTGATGTTTTTATTCTGTTTTATACAGAACGCTTTGTAAAGCCGTCCCATGCGGTGAGTAGGAACACCACCATGTGTGCTATAAGAACGCCTACGGCAAATGTCAGGCTGTGCTGAGCAAATATTGAGTAGCCCTTTGAGATAGAAGCAAGGTCTGTGTTTGCGAACACAAGGAATCTTGCCCAATCCTGCCCAAGCTGACCCAAAAGCTGTGTGACCGTTGAGCCTATGCACATTGTGAATACGCTGACGCCGATAGCAAGGGCTGTGCTTCTTACAAGTGACGAGATAGCAAACGCCAGTGTTGACATTACCACCATTTCAACGCTTTTCATCAGATATTGCTCTGCCGCATAAAGCAGTGTAGGCATTTCCTTTACCTCGCCGCCGCTTACATAGATATAAGGCGTTGAGAAGCCGTCAAAGCCGAGCATAAGCCCCGTAATAGGTATCATCACAACGAAAAGTATGCAAAGCATTATGTAACCCACTGTGATGACAGTGAAGTATTTTGCCATTAGTATCTTCCAGCGTTTAACAGGGTTTATAAGCAGGAACTTGACAGTTCCCTGTGAAAATTCAGAGGATACAATGCCGCCTGCGATAACGATAGCAAGCAGTGCGACTACTGTCACAAGGGAAGTGCTTGTGAGAAACACTGTCCAGAATGTTATCTGCTCAGGCTCGCTTGTTTCAAACAGCGACATCTGGTTTGCCGTGTTGTCGAGCTTATCATTGTCAAGCTGATAGAGTGCAAGTTTTATATTATCCTCCAGCTTTGCTCTGCTGTTCTGTCCGTCAGACTTTGCGTCGCCCATGGTCGCAATGGTGTTTTTTGCGTTTGCAACTGTCATGATAAGATCGTTTTTCTTCTCGTTTGACTTGTCAAAGGAAATATCCTTGTCCAACCTGTATTGATATTCCCACTTTTCGCCTTCCGAGAGTATTTCATTATCCAGCCTGTATTGACAGAAGCCACGCCAATCGTTGTCGTCAAGATACTTCTTTATCCCTGACATATCACCGGTGCCGTCTGCGAATATGGCTGACAGTACATCATATCTCCAATCATCGCTGTCGATATCGTTGTCGATTAGATACTGCCACATTGCGATCTCGTTAGGGTCGCCGTTTGTGTCTTTGAGCCAATCTATGTTTTGCTGATAATCACCAGTTGCGTCATAGCTTGAATAGTTATTGCTCTCCATGTTGTGCTTTGCAAAAAGTGCAATGCCTGAAAGTCCAAGCGCACATATTATTATAAGCACGATCATTATTTTTGTGGATAACTTTTTGAAAACCTTTATGTACTCGTTTTTCACAAGTCTGAAAAATCTAGCCAATCTGTACGCCCCCTTCCTTTCCTCCTGTAAGCTCGATGAATACGTCCTCAAGCTTCTTGTTCTCTCTGCGGTGAACAGTGTAAAGTGAAACTCCGCCATCGATAAGCGTCTTGTTCACCGACGCTATTTTTTTCTTCTCTATCTCCACAGGGATAGAAAGGACAACTGCACCTGTTTCCTTGTCGATACGCTTGCCCTCGTCTGCGAGCATTATAAGGTCCATAGCCTTTTGCGGGTCGTCAACTTCAAGTACATATTCAGCAATTGAGCTGTCAGACTGTGAGATAAGCTCTTCCATTGTGTATGAGCCTATCATTTTTCCGTTTGCGATAATGCCCACTCTGTCGCACATCATTTCCATTTCGCTCATGAGATGTGACGATACCACAACGCAAGTGCCTTCTTTGTGAGCAAGCTCTTTGAGTATGTCACGAAGCTCCTTTATGCCCTGCGGGTCAAGACCATTTGTAGGCTCGTCAAGTATAAGAAGCTTTGGTCTGTGCAGGATAGCCTGCGCAACGCCAAGACGCTGACGCATACCCAGAGAGTATTTCGACACCTTGTCATCAATGCGGTTTGAAAGCCTTACAAGCTCCACCACCTCTTTGATACGCTCTTCAGTTACGCCCTCTCTCATTCTTGCGTACTGACGGAGATTTTCCATGCCCGAAAGATACTTGTACATTTCAGGGTTCTCAACAATGCCGCCCACGTTCGCCATTGCTCCCTCAAAGTCTTTTCTTATATCCTTTCCGTCAATGGATATCTCACCCTCGTCAAGCTGTAAAAGCCCTACGGCTATCTTTATAGTCGTGGTCTTTCCTGCACCGTTAGGACCGAGAAAGCCGTAGACCTCGCCGCCGTAACATTCCATGTCGATACTGTGAAGTATCTGCTTTTTGCCAAGGGTCTTGTTAAGTCCCTTTATCTTCAGAATAATATCACTCAACGCTGTCTGCCTCCTCGCTGTGGGAATTTTCTTCACTGCCTGAGCTGTCTGCACTGTCTGCCAAACTGCTGTCTGATATTACCTCAGACTCAGCTTTGCTTTCATCAGCCACGCTGTCACTGTTGTTATCATCAAAGCTGTAATCCTCGCCATATCCATAGTTGCTGGACGTTGCTATCTTCCAGCCGTCAGAGGTACGCAAAAGATAAAATTCAGCATATTCATAACTGAAAATCGCCTTGTATGAAGATGTGCTAGGCTTATAGTTGTCGGCGTTTGTGTAATTGCCGCTTGTCATGGTGTTTATGCCGTTGGTTGTGAGAAAAGTCGGGTCACCCTTTGATACGTCATAGCACACATTGTATATCATAATGACCTTTGCTCCGTCAGCTCCGCTCTTGTTTATTGACATCTTTTTTATGTCATACTCAGCCGAGGTGATATCTCCTCCCTGCGCTGCAACTTCAGCTTGGTTTATTTCCTCCAGAAGTCCTGACTTTGACGAAGCGTACTCATTGTCAGAAGTGGTGTAGTCAGTATAATGCTTATTCACAAAATCTGTCAGTTGACTTTTTAACTTATCACTGCTTCCAACGTTTGCACTTGTCAAGTCTGCGATATAATCCCTCATGGTCTGTTCTATCTCAGGCTTGGAAGTCTTGAACTGGTTGTTATCATACACTGAGTAGCATACAACGCCCAGTGCAAGCACACCGCCAAGAATCAGACCTCTGTTTATGTTTCTTAGTTTCACAGTTTCTCCTCCTTGTGTCTTATCTTTTTCAGACGTATTTTTTAGTGGCATATATAAGTTTATCATAGCCCTTTCCAACTGTCAACCGCTTTAAGAAACGCTTAAGATTTTCATAAGACAACCATACAGACCATAAGATAAAATACGTTCTTTGTTTAAATATCTGTAGTGGCGAACAGTTCGCTCTCCTTATTAGCGTATTTGCAAGCAAAACAAAAAGGCGGTGGAACACGCACGATAACGTATCCCACCGCCAATATGGAATGAGGAAAATTATCCTTTTTATAAAAACAGCTTCAGGTCATTCTCTGCCTTTTTCGGGTCTTTAAGACTTATGCTCCTTACCGCCTTTCTCAGTGGCAGTACCCTTGACGGAACTACCGACAGCATATCCACATCAAGCTCCAGAAATATCTCTGTGAGCGTTGGGTCGCCTGCTATCTCACCGCAAATGCCTGCTTTTATGCCGTTTGCATGGGCGTTGTCGCACACCATTTTTATCATTCTCAGCAGTGCCCTGTGATTTTTCGGTGATACCCTGTCATAGCATGGGTTCTGCCTGTCAAGTGCAAAGGTGAACTGTTCAAGGTCGTTGGTGCCGATGTTGAAAAAGTCCGCCTCCTTGGCTATGATATCGCTTGTCATCACCGCCGCAGGGGTTTCTATCATTGCCCCGAGCTTAACATTGTCGGCAAATTTCCTGCCCTCTTTTATAAGCTCTGCCTTGACCTGCACGATAAGCTCTTTCACCCTCAGTATCTCGCTCACGTCTATGACCATAGGCAGAAGTATTGAAAGCTGTCCGTAAACAGACGCTCTGTATAACGCCCTTAGCTGTGTTTTGAATATGCTTTCTCTTTCAAGACAAAATCGTATGCCTCTACAGCCCATAGAGGGATTTCTCTCAGCACTCATGTCTGCACAATCAGGTATCTTGTCTGCACCTATATCATAAGTGCCTATTATGACCTCTTTACCCTCCATTGCCTCCAATGCCTTGCGGTAGGTGTAAAACTGAAAATCCTCGTCAGGAAAAGCAGGTCTGTCAAAACACATAAACTCCGTTCTGAAAAGACCTATCCCACCTGCGTCGTTTTTTACCGCCGATTCAAGCTCCTCAGAGTTGAGTATATTCGCATATATCTTTATCTCATGTCCGTCACGAGTGATGTTTTTTCTTCCTTTGAGCCTTGTGAGAAGTTCCTTTTTCCTGCCCTCAACGGCTTCCTTGTATTCAAGCTGTCTGAGAGTATGCTCATCAGGCTCTATGTAAAGCGTTCCGCTGTAGCCGTCAAGAACGGCTTCCTTGCCCTCATATTCGTCAGAAAGCTCCGCTCCAACGTTCACAATGGCAGGTATGCCAAGATTTTTCGCAAGTATCGCAGTATGAGAGTTCACAGAACCGGACCTTGTGCAGAAGCCCTTTATCTTCGTCTTGTCCATGAGCAGGGTTTCTGAGGGCATAAGGTCGCCGGTACAGATAATGGCATTCTCTCTGAGTATGGGAAGCTTGTCGGCACAGTTTAATATGTGTCTTAAAAGTCTGTTTGAAACGTCCTTGACGTCAGCCGCTCTGCTTTGCATATATTCGCTGTCCATTTGTGCCAGCATCTCCGCAAAGCTTCTTGAAGTGCTTGCAACTGCATAATCGGCATTGAAATGCTCGTCAAGTATCTTTGTGCGAATACTGCTGTCGTATTGCTCGTCGGTGATAAGCATTTGGTGTATCACAAATATTTGAGCGTCGCCTTCCCCAACGCTTAACCTTGCACGGTCATAAAGCTCCCCAAGCTCCACAAGAGCAGCGTTTTTAGCCTTGACATATTTTTTGTATTCAAGTTCAGGGTCGGACACTTTTATCTTGTTGATGATAAATTCGTCACGATGATAAAAGGTCAGCTTTCCTCTTGCAATGCTTCCGAATACCGATCGTCCTTTTATGCTTATCATGAGCGCTCACCTCCAAAAACATACCTATCTGATATAATTATATCACCATTTGATTAACGATAAAAGTAAAATGTCGTCTGTTTACAGATTGTTAACAATATTCGTGATTTTAGCAAACAAGACAATCAATATTTCAGCAAATTTAACAAATCAGAAACATTTTGCAACCTTATGTCAAAATCAGAATAGTACAATCCCTAAAAATCATATGATTAAAAAGCGTATGAGCGATACTTTATATAAGGAGGGACAAATATGTTTTCAGCACTTTTTGAACTGCTTACGGGGAATTTTCTGTTTTTCGCACTGCATTTTGACAGCCGCAGCGTGTTTCCAAAACCGCTTTCAGCGAAGGAGGAGCGTGAGTGTTTTGAGAGAATGGCGCAGGGTGACAAGGCGGCAAAGGATAAGCTTATCGAACACAATCTCCGTCTTGTGGCACACATTATAAAAAAGTATTATTCAAATTCCACAGATCAGGAGGATCTTATCTCTATCGGCACTATCGGTCTAATAAAAGCTGTGTCAACATTTGACCACAAGAAAGGTTGTCGCTTCGCCACCTATGGGAGCAGGTGCGTGGAGAACGCAACACTAACATAAAGTCGTATTTTTATCACGATGTTGCAAAGGATAGTCCATCTGGGCGGCATTGGCGAATTTATAAGGCATTCAGCAACAACTTCTTCGTCTTTTATTCAAATGACAAAATACCCCTGTTCACTCCTGTATACATTCACACCATCTCTATTCATAACCCTTTTCCTAAGCACAAGAATGTTGACTATGTGCATAAGATGCAGAGTTCTGAAAGCCCAGAAACGGTTTCGGACAAGCTTAAATTTTACCGCTGCAAAAACGGCTATCTTCAAAGCGAAATTGCCGATTACATTAATGTTGACAGAACAACCTATATAAGATATGAGGAGAACGTATTAAGTGTATATCCTATCGATAAGATCATTTTACTTGCAAAATTATATGAGGTGGACGTTTGCGACTTGCTGGACGATTATAACAAATTCTTATATAACGATCAAGGCAAGCAAATAAAAAAGCTGCGTAAACGATTATCGCTTACGCAGCTCAAAATGGCTGAATTATTGAACGTGGGTCACTCGACCCTTAAACAATGGGAGTACAATAAAGCCAATATGACCCAAGAAAACTACCTCAAAATAAAAAGCTATTTAGACTGAGGTGACATTGGTCTGTAATGCTGAAATTACTGCCTGCAAAACATCTTCACGTTTCTTGGCTTCGGGAACATTTCTCGTTATGTAATTCTTGATGATGTGTCCGTGTAGATTTGTGACACGCTTTTGCAGCTCAAGAACTCCCGACTCGGTTTCTGGTTCGTGTACAACAATTCTCATTTAGATTACCTCTCCTATAAACATATTTATACGAAAAGCTCGTCCGATATGCATACTTCTGCCGATTTCGTACACCAGAAATATTTCATCTCAGGTTTCATCACGTTGTACACTTTTCATCTCGATTTATTATTTCATCTCAGCGTTTTTATCGGCGTTCTTAAGCTTATAGAACGATGTCTTCTTTAATCTCAGCTTTTTCATCGCCTCAACAGCTGTTATCTCACCCCGATCAAGAGCAATTATCACACTATTCCAGTTGGAAGGTTTGTTTACCTTAGGTCTGCCAAATTTTTTGCCTTGCTTTTTGGCAATGGCGATACCCTCTGCTTGTCGCTTTCTGATTTTTAGCCGCTCCTGCTCTGCCATACTGGAAAGCACCTCGATCAGCACGGCGGTTATCATATCGCCTACCCATTTATTCTCATTTTCGTATGTTATTTTAGTGGTGGGAATATCAAGTATTACTACCTTAATTTTCATTTGCTGATAGTATTCAAGCTCGGCTTTTATGTCAGACTTATTTCTCGACAGGCGATCTAACTCCTTGATTACCAGCGTATCGTCCTCACGGAGAATAGCGTTTCTCAAAATCTGATACTGTTCACGCTGGAGATTTTTCCCCGACTCCTTATCAATGTAAATGCAGCTATCGGCAACGCCGTACTCTTTCAAGGCGGCAAGCTGCCTGTCTTCGTTCTGCTGCTTAGTTGATACCCTCGCATACCCAAACACCATAAAAATTGTCCTCCTGTTCGTAAAAGTTCACTTTATATACGAACGTCCGCAAAGTCAAAAACACAGACTTTGCGGACGTTTTCTTTGTAGTTCGTAAATGTATAGTTTTTCAAACTTACTTCTTGCCAATGTTTTTGTTCTGAAGTCGGAAAATGAGATTTACCACATCTTCCTTTGTGTAGCCGCTGCCCTTGGTGGAAGTACCCGACAGGATCTCTAGCAGAAACGTGAGCTTGTCGGGATTGACCCTTGAACACTTTAGCGACATTCGCACAAGATCGTACCTTGCGAGAAACTCAAGTTCACGCAGGCATTGACTCAGGTTGTACACCTGAGTAGATGTTCTCCCGTTCTTCAGAAACATCTCCATAACCTTTTCAGGTATCCAGTTGCTGGCTGTCTCGTACCCGTAAAGATGGTAATGGAGTTTGCAGCACAGCTTGAAAAGATCATTGGAATTTCCGTTGCGGATAACAGCAATGCAGTCCTTGCCAATAATTGAATAGATCTTTCTGCTGGCATAGCTACGCAGACTTCTTACGGTGCTAGGTGAAATACTCAGCACCGTTGCCGCCTGAGAGTCAGACATTCTCGCCACATTAACGAGATCTCTCGCTCTCTTGCTCTGACACCACTTGCAGCTGCTTATATACTGCCAAAGCTTATTTGCGGCAATGACTCGCTCTTGGGTAAAGTACCCTGCTTGCCTTGTCTGCAAGGCTAACTTTTTGTCGTAATTAATGTCTTTGAGCAGGGTTAAGCACTCTGCAAAAATCGACCTTTGTTTCACAGGCATATTAATCGCCTCCCTATAAAATTTTGCCCCAGAGAATCCAGAGCGGACAGCCGTGAATTTCAGGTTATTGATTTTAAATTCAACGCATCCGTTCACTCTGGAGCTACTAATATAATCGCAGCTTAGCATCTTCAAAATTAATATCAAAATATTTTTAAAATTTCTTGATCGGAAATTTGATCTGTATTTTCATCAATCTCAGCTCTTTTATTTGCAAAAGTGGCATTTAGCGTTTATCGCAAACAGGTCTTGGCTAATGGCGAAACAGCTTGCAAATTTCCACTTGGCTTGGCTGCAAAAAGTTTTGCTTAAAACGATAAAAGATTAACTGATTTCGTTGTTGCTTGCAGACGATCTACTGTCCCAAACGGTCGCAAGATACCCCCACCCACGCCGTAAGCCGCTGAGTGCCGCCGTGTCGAGCTGCAGCAATGCCGTAGGGTAAACATACCCAAGCAGCGGAGCAAAAGCCGTGTACGCCGCCGTGTGCGGCTGTGGCGGCAAAAGGAAAAAAGCACAGCCAGACCGCAGGAAAAATGCCGTCAAGCCGTGCTCTTTTTATTTAGTAGTACCCATAGATAGTGATTTTTTTAGTTTAGATGCAATTCAAATCTCCAAAATTACGAATAAATCTCACCCGAAAATCTACCCGGATTTTGCAGGGCGGCTAATAATGCAAAATAGCTGCTGAAAACCACCCTAAAATCGGTCTGCGGCGATAAATGCACTCCCTTGATACCCCATATTGCTAAAATCCAATGGTGCAAGAGTTTTCGCCAACAGGACTTGATTTGATGCTGTTTATCTGCTAATTTTGTATCAAAGAAGAGGTGTGATACCCAAGCCTAGAGGTACTCGTGCCATTATTAAGTAGGTGTTGTCAAGGTCATGGGATATGTGCTCAACTACTTCACCACTCAACATATCAGCTCTATCTATTATAATCAATTTATCTGACAGGGAAGTTAAATCCCTTACTGAGTCTACGCCTCTTTCAAATACGACTACATCTGGATGAGGATTTACGTTTCTTATCAGATTGCACATATATGTCTTACCTGTTGCGGCTGCACCTCTAACTACATTTATTCTACCCCTGAGCTGTATGTCAAAGGTTACTGCTTCTCCTGATGATACTATCAGATGTCTCATTTTCTTATCGTAACTTATCATACTTTCAAATCCTCTCTTTAAAGAAAAGAGAGCGAACTCTCTGAAAGAAATTGCTCTCATTGTTGATGCATTTAATCTGAGGTAGATATGACTAGCTCATGGGGGAATTAAAGGGTGGTTATCTCGCCGTTAGGATAAACAACATACCAATAATCGTATCCCCAACCAAACGGGTCTCCGTACTGTCTAGTACCTGTTCCTTCAGTATTTCCGCCTGGAGTTGTACCATCATCTATTGTGCCCTCATGATGCCCGTCTTCATCATCCCAAGACCATGACTGACCACCTCCACCAGAGCCTGAATTACCATCATTATTGTTAGAGCCTCCACCGTTGTTCTGAGAGCCTCCATTGCCGTTGCCTCCATTGTTATTGGAGTTGCCTCCGCCGTTTCCACCATTGTTAGAGTTGCCCCCACCATTATTGGAGCTGCCTCCACCATTGTTATCTGTGTTGCCGCCGTTGCCATTGTTATTGTTGTCTGAGGTCTCCTCAGACTTCTCATCGTCCTTCTTCTCTTCCTCTGGCTTTTCCTTGATGATGAGCTTTGATGTGGCGGTCACTTCGTTGCCACTGCTGTCCTTCGCCTTGTAGGTGATAGTGTATTCGCCAGCCTTGTAATCAGACTTCTTTGCCTCGCCGTCAAGCTCCGCCGTGAACTCCACACTCTCATCATAATTGTCCTTCACCGATACCCCCTTCTTAAAATCAGGGAGCTTGTCACCCTCCGTTATTTCATACTTACCCTTGATACCCGAAAATTCTGGTTTCTCACTGTCTACTACAGTTACCGTGATGTTCCAGAGTTCTTCCTCTCCTGTGGCAAGCTTGATGTTAAGTGAAATGCTCTGTACGCCCAACTTGTCAAGTGCTATCTTCTCTTCGCCGCTAACAAATGCAGCTGTGTCTATCTTATCATCGCTCAGTTTAGCAGCAAGTTCAGCTGCGGTCATTTCGCTGCCTGCCTCAAGCTCACATTCAAACACCTTAGGCTCTTTCACCTCAGCCTCAGAGCTGCTTTCCTCAGCTGCGGAAGATACTGAACTTGTGTCCGCAAGGCTGCTTGTTGTGTCTTTCTTGTCCTCGTCATTTCCGCAAGCGGTAAGAAATACCCCTCCTGCTATCGCCAAAGCTGCTGCCGCAACAATAATGTTTCTCGCCATTTTTGATACCCCTCTTTTAATAGATTTTCCAAATAATTTTACTTCAAGTGCCTTAGGCACATCAGTTTCATTCTCCATACCCTCAAGACCAGCTCTGAGCCAGAAGAACGGAATGATACATCTGAACTTCTTGTTCTCTTCTTTCTCAAGGCGTTCTATCTCGTCACGCATTTTTTTATTCGCTCTGCTGAGCCTGCTTTTCACAGTACCCAAAGAAACTTCAAGCGTGTCTGCTATCTCCTGCAAACTCATTTCATCGTAATACCTGAGTATCACACACATACGCTGCTCCTCAGGCAGGCTTTCAACTACCCTGCGTACACATTCGATAACGTCCTCATTTCCAACTAGCTCTCCGGGAATAACACCGTCCGTGTCTTCGAGTTCGAGTTCTGTACCGTCCTCTGTCATATCTGACAGATATAAAGGTTTTTTCTTTCTAAGATAATTCTTACATCTGTTTGCTACTGTTGTTCTCAGATAAGACTTAAAGCCAGCTGCGTTCTTGATATTGTCTAACTTCTGAAATACACATATGTAGCTGTCGTGAATAATGTCCATTGCTTCCTCATCGCTTTTGACGATGCTCTTAGCAAGGAAAAACATATGCTGACAAGTTTCTGTGTACAGCACTTCTTTAGCCTGCTGATCACCTTGTTTCACTTTCTCCACCGTTTCGGTGTAATCCACTTCTTCCTTCATTTTCTAAACTACTCCCATCTTCAATGATTTTCCTAAACAATGCCTTTTGCTGATCTTGGGTCAGCTGATACCCATCAGCAAGTTTCCCAAAGATCTTGCAGAGAACTTCTTCATTCATCTGACCACCTCTTGCTCTCTGTATATATAGACAATCGAGGTGCAGAAAAAGTTCCACATTTCTCAGAAAAATTTTTCTTGATCTTTATTATAACATTTTTCTTACTTAAAGTCAACAGTTTCTTAATAATTAATTTCTCATATGAGTAATTTTATTTGAAATATACAACTCATATTTACATCTTCAATTATTTATCTTGTTTCTTTAAAATAATAATATAAAGCAAAGTTAAAGAAACTGACAGGAGAGATACCCAAATGATTAATGAAAACTGGATACTCGTAAAACTTCGCAAGTACCTCACTGACTATAACTGGAGCATTTATAAGCTAGCCAAAGAGTCTGATATACCATACTCAAGTCTGAATAATATCTTCATAAGAAATACAATGCCAACTGTAAGTACCCTAATGAAACTCTGTAATGGTCTCGGCGTATCTATGTCGGACTTCTTCAAAGACGATACCCTAGAGCAGCCTGTCTCCCACGTTGTCAAGCTCTCTGATGAACAAGCTGAGATACTCACCAAGTACGATAGGCTTTCTGCTAGTGATAAGAAACTCTTAGCTGCGTACCTGTCAGGTTTGGCTAAGGAGTAGGTCTTTTCTTATACCCACCCAACCACCCCTTGATGTGATACTGGAGTTAGCTGACGGTAGAAACTTACTTTGTAAACTGCACCTCGATGGATATTAGCTGTTTAGGGTGCACTCCGTCATATTCTTTAGGGGTTCTCATATCCGTCATACTGTGTTCCTGCAAACATCATTGTACTATATTTTATCTTAGTATTGTTCTTATGCGATTTACAAAACTCGATTTGTAGAAACAGTCCTTGAACATTACTTTAGCTAAAATAAAAAATTATGGAGCCAAAGCCCGTGTTTATGGGCTTTCTTACAGCTATTTAGTGATATCATAAGGCAGGTTCAGATGTCAAGCCGCCACCTGAACTAATCCTTACTTACACTTAGCTATTTACATAAATATCCTTAAATATATGGCGTTTCTCGAGCGAAAAATAGAGTATATACTAAAATCTCGCTATAAATTTAAGTCAGATTTCACGCAAAAATCCACCTCAACAAATTATTATTTGCACTAACAAATTTACATATATCACCATGAAAATATGGCTGAACTCGCAAGAAAATATAACAAATCAGGAATTATTATACATATTCACATGAAAGTATGTGTTCTTAACCATATAAGTATTACCTACAATAAATAAGTATGACCTACGAAAAAATAGTTCATACCTCAGCAAAAGGTAAGCCGAACTAATCGGTAGAATAAAATATTAGCCAAAACAAGCCACTTCTTAGGTAGTTGACTCAGATTGCAAATCAAGACAGCCAATGCCGAAAAATGAGGATGACAGTATCAATGCAGCAAACTTATAGGTTAAACTAGCATCTCTATGGTTTCCAAGCAGATATCATATTCACACTTCGGTCAACTCAAGGCTAAACACCATTGGCTTTAAGAATGTATACAAATTAGAATTAAAACAGGGGAGCTTAATATAATGGCAAAAAAGTATTCTGTAAACATCTCAGACAGGTTGCTGGCTGAGATTATAAAAATGCAAAAGGACAAGCAGGCTGACAAAAGTCAAAGCTGCAATGATAATTCTCAAGAAACTCAATTTGACAAATTTACGCCTAGCACAATGAAACACATTATAGAACATTATTTGACGTACTGCCCACACGACTTTATGCCTCGCTTTTTCTTTGATAAAAAAGGAGATACAATTTTTTCAGATCTAGCGTTAAACAATAAATATATTAACCATTTTCAACAGAAACAGAAAAAAGCATCAGGTATTGGCACAGACTTTATAGATATAAATTATTTTTTGACAAAGGGTATTCCCACTCACAAGATCACTTTCTCTGTTCCAGACTATTTGTTGGAAACTCTTTTGTATGTATGCACACCTAAGAGCGAAAATAATAAGCTGCTCACAAGCCAAGCAAAAGCTCTAACATATGCTATTGTATTTTACATTTATGACGGCTACAAACCATTTTCTCGCACACATAAGGGAATGGATATTCACTTATTAAACCTTCTGGGTACAAAGTGGAAAAAGAATATGATATCGACAAATCGCTCCTTGATGTTTGCGAATAAATACACCTATATCATTGATCTATTCGGCGGCGGTCTTGGCTTAACTATGAATGTAACTTCTCAATTCAAGCACTTGATTATTAATGACTTTGATGTTCGTAAGGCAAATTTATTTCTTTGCCTTAAAAATGATCCGATAAGACTTATATGCGAAATTTTAAGGTTTCAATATACAGAAGAAAACTTCAACATAATGAAAGATCAAAAGTATACCGTTGATAAAGATGCTATTGATAGTAATAAGTACAATATTTTTGAGGCGGTGCGATTTCTTTTTCTTAGTGCATTCAGTTATATGTCTGATTGTAAATCTTTTTATAAAAGAAAATCGGTTTTTTCAGAATTAAAACTAATAAAACGAGTTAGTTGTATCCCTATCTATAATGAACGACTGCAAAAGGCTACAATACTGAATGAAGATGCACTTACAATTCTTCACAACCTCGGCGAATATATTCCTCCAAAGAATCAAGCAAGTTCCTTGATCATAGCAGATCCACCTTATTACGAAACAGTACAATATCCAAAAGGAAATGATACTAAACCGACAACATTCAAGCTCGATTTACATAAGGAACTCATCAACCTACTTTTCAGATTTGAAGGCAAATATGTCTATTATTATAGGAATAACGATACTATAAACAAAATCTTCTTTGAAAAAGCAAAACAACTTAAGAATAACGAAATAAGACCTTGTAACAAATGTAAAGACGTATACTACATTAATGTCGATATACCAATGAGGAAAAAACCTGATAAAGACAGCAATGACGAATCCGAAAACAATGCTGAGCTTAACGCCAACGAAGTTGACCCAACTAAAACTAAACTTAATCCCAACACAGAAAGAATAATCACAAATATCGACAATCCATTAAAAGCCGATGTGCTTGGAGCTATATTTGACAAATTCCAAACCAGAGGAAAGACATCAACTCTCAGCTTAAAACCATATACTGAAAATATAAAAGATATATTTAGCGGCAACTTATTCTATGCCATCAGCAAAAAGCACAACAGCAACCTAAGTGATGAACCACTTGAAATTCTCGGCGATTTTTGTAATTTATTAGAAAAGCAAATAAATCCAGATAAGTCTGGTGTGATTAAGCGTATTCGAAAAGAAGGAAAACAAAATGGCTTATCTGATAGTGAGATTGATAAGCAATGTGAAAATGCAATGAGTGATCTTATAGTATTCTACCATTATTTAAGGTGGATTGAAACACATTTCAAAACTATAAAAAATAAAAGAAAGCTAATTGAAAACAGCGATTGACTTAAACTACTTATTGTGGTATGCTGTATGATACCCAATAAAATAAAAAAGGAGAACCTCATATGAGTACAAGCAATACTGGCTGCGATAATCGGAAGTACGCCATATATGCCCGTAAATCGAAGTTTACAGCAAAAGGCGAAAGTATAAATCAGCAGATCGACCGCTGTAAACTTCATCTTAGCAGTATGAACGTCGATGAGGAAGATATTATCATATTCGAGGACGAGGGCTATTCTGGCGGCAATACCGACAGACCTCAGTTTAAAGAGATGATGGATATGTGCGAGGATAACAAAATCCAATGCGTAATATGCTATAAGCTCGATAGAATAAGCCGATCTGTGTCAGATTTTACAAATACATTCAACAACTTAGAAAAACACAATATTCGCTTTATCTCCGTCAGCGATGGTCTCAACGGAACTAACAGCCCTATGGATAAGGCAATGATACAGCTTGTAGCCGTGTTTGCCGAACTGGAGCGAAATATAATTGCTGAACGTATTATTGATAATATGACCGAGCTAGCACAGAAAGGTCGGTGGCTCGGCGGCACAACTCCAACGGGTTACAAAAGCGTTGAAACCTTCGGCAGTACTAATAAAGAGGGCAAAGTGCACTACGCCCGAAAGCTCGAGATAGTACCCGAAGAAATGGAACTTGTCAAGAGAATTTATAAGCTTTATCTCAAAACAGAATCCCTCACGGCTGTTCAGGCAATCTTACTTAATGATAACATCAAAACAAAAATGGATAATGAGTACTCACGTTTTGCAGTAAAGGTTATTCTAAGAAATCCCGTATACGCTAAGGCTGATAACGCTGTCCTTAAATTTTTCGAGAATAAAGGTTCAACAATATATGCAGATGACGATGCATTTGACGGAACTAAAGGAATGATGGTTTATAATAAAACCAAGCAAGAAAAGAATACCAGCCATAAAGTTAAACCTTACAATGAATGGATCGTAGCTATTGGCGAACATGATGGTGTTATAGATGGGGCAGACTGGGTAAGGGTTCAAAATATTCTGGATAAAAATAAGGATAAGAACTACAATCGTCCACGCAGCCATTGTGCATTGCTTTCTGGATTGCTCAGATGCAAATGCGGTTCTATAATGTACCCTCGTGTGGCAAAGACTTATAATGAACGAGGAGAAAGAAACTTTGCGTATGCGTGTAAGATGATGCTTAACTCAAATCGACAAAGATGCAATGTGAAACGCATAAACGGCAACTTTCTCGATGATCTTGTCTGGGAGCAAATCAAAGCTCTTACATCGGATAAATCTGAATTGGCAGAGCAGCTAAAAAAGGCACAGGGCAATTTTGAAAGCGACGAACAGCCTGTACTTAAAGAACTGGAGCAGATGAAAAGAAGGCTTAACGACAATAAACAAAAACAAAAGAACCTTATAAATTTTATTGCCAATAATGGAAGTAAAATGTCACCTGAAATGTCCAATGACGCTAATGAGCAATACCGAAAGCTTGAAAACAGCAACAAAGAGATCAGCTCAAAAATAATCAAGCTTGAAGAAGTTGTCGCACAAAGCGAGCAAGCATTTGCTAATTTCAAAGATCTTGCAACTCGCCTATCTGAATTTTCAGCAGCCTTAGATACCCAAACCACCTTTGAGGACAAACGTTACGCTGTGCGGCAAGTCATAGAACACGCTGAATGGGATGGCAAAAATGTAAAATTATTCTTTGCTGGCAATAGAACAGTAGAACTTCAGGATATAAAGGACGAACTCGCAGACTATAAAAAAGCCCACAGAAAACGGGCAAAGACAAGCTCTGATGAAAATACGACATTAGGTGATGATAGCGAACGAGATACTAATGCACTTCCGCTCCCAGAAAAAGTCTGCCAACGATATCCACTTTGACGAGCCTGTTGACTCCGATAAGGACGGCAATCAGCTTTGCCTTATCGACATAATCGCAGACGGAGAGGACGTTGCCGACAAAATAGAGCTTTCCATTCGCAGTGAACAGCTCTACCGTTATATCGAAAGCTCTCTTGATGAGCGTGAAAGACAGATAGTCACTCTGCGCTATGGCCTTTTCGGTCAGCCGCAACTGCCGCAGCGAGAAGTCGCAAAACGCCTTGGTATCTCACGTTCCTATGTTTCAAGGATAGAAAAGAAAGCCTTGAAGCTTCTTAAAGACCGCTTCGATAAGCAGTGATAGGCGTTGACGCAGTAGGGGCGAACAGCGTTCGCCCACTGATTATCATATCATGTCATGACATTGTTTTAGCACTCATAAAACTAATATGCTAGCACTCACATAACGAGAGTGCTAAAATTCAGCTGATGTTCACAATATCTTCACACAATGAACACATAGCAGGGGTATCATAAAGACAATGAAGAAAGGAAATGATACCAATGGAAGAGCAGAATAAATTATAAAAGCTTACAAGATAAATTAAGATATAACACATCAAGGAGGAATTTATATGTTTGGACTTACACCATTTGAAAGAAAGAGCTACGACCTGTTTAACGCATTCCATGATTTTGAGAATGATTTCTTTGGAGAAAATGCACTCCAGAGCTTCAAGACCGATATCAAGGACGAGGGCGACAAATATGTAATGGAAGCAGAGCTTCCGGGCTTTGATAAGGACGATATCAAGCTTGACATCTCAGGCAACGATCTTGTTCTTACCGCTGAGCATAAGGCAGAGACAGAGGATAAGAAAGACAAGTATATCCGCCGTGAGAGGACATACGGTTCTTATCAGAGAAGCTTTGACCTTACAGGCATTGATACGGGCAATATCTCCGCAGAGTACAAGAATGGTATCCTGACCCTTGACCTGCCAAAGATGCAGGAGGTAAAGCCTGAAACCAAAAGACTTGAGATAAAGTGATTTAGGTAAAGCCAAGGCTTTGAATGAGGCGATACCAATGGGTCACGATATGATTTGCAATAGGTTTTGCTAGAATAAAATATCCGTGAGAGCGAAATGCCCCCACGGATATTTTTTTGTTATCACGATTTTTTCTCACGGCTTTTGAGCCATATTTTTCGTATTAGTATGGCAAGTAAAATTCCTGCCACTGCACCGCTTGTGTCGATAAGAACATCACGCACCTGCCCTGCACGCCCCGGCACGAAAAGCTGATGTATCTCGTCGCTTGAAGCGTAGATGCAAGAAAAAACTGCCGCAAAAAGCCCTCTGTATCCAAGCTTTTTCACCTTTGAAAAATTGATGAACGCCAGTATTCCAAGCAAGGCGTATTCGCTGAAATGCGCAAGCTTTCTTATGATGAACGTGGCGGTGTCCTTGTATTCTGCCTGCGCTGTAGTGTCAAGGCTGTCATATACAGGGTTGACAAATTCTATCACTGTGTTAAACACCGCATTTGATTGCTTGTTGGACTCGTCAGCATTGTTTGCCGAGAACATGAATATCACCACGCACCACAGCACAAGTGCCGACCCTTTAAGTATTATCTTTATCCTGCCTTTTGAAGTTGCTTTCAATGTAGCCTTTTAGCTCCTCTTTTTTGTTTTCCACCTTTTCGTCTATAACACCATTCAATGCAAGCTCCAGCCCAATGCCGATGTCCTTGCCCTTGAAACCCATTTGTATAAGATCCTTGCCGTTTATGTCAAGGTCGCAAATGTGGATACACTCGTTGTCCTCTTTTATCTCCATTGCAAGCTCTGCGATATGGTCAAGTTCTGCAAGCTTTTCCTGCCGTTTGTAGTCCGACTGGGCATATGTGTCAGCCCTGCGCACTTCCAGATAATCCATAACAAAGTCAAAATCATGCTGAGCCATAAATCTCCGCACCGACTTTTTCGTGGCAGGTATCCTGTTGTCATGCTCCCATATAAGCTCATAAATATATTTCGCCGAAGCGTTGTCTATCCTGAGCCTTTTTAATATCTTCTCCGCCATGTAAGCACCCTCGAACTGGTGCTTTTTAAAGTGCGAAATGCCGTTCTCGTCAACAGTGTGCATTCTCGGCTTGCCGATATCGTGAAGAAGCATAGTAAGCCTCATCTGCCACTGTGGTTTGACGTTCTCAACGCTCAAACAAATGTGACCGTAAACATCAAGAAAATGGTGGGGATTGTTCTGCCTGAAATCAAAGCTTTCCCGAAGCTCAGGTATGAACACCGCTATGACCTCACGATAGTTAAGCAATATCTTCCTTGCACCCTTTCCACAGAGAAGCTTTTTAAGCTCCGATGCAATGCGTTCGGCAGAAATGCTTTTTAAAAGCTCACGTTGTTCAAGTATAGCCTTTGAGGTCTTTTCCTCGATCTCAAACCCAAGGCATGAAGAAAATCTCAGCCCTCTTAATATCCTCAGAGCGTCCTCGTCAAAACGCTTTTCAGGCTCGCCAACGCATTTTATAATGCCCTTTTCAAGGTCGCCTTGTCCACCGTAAAGGTCAATAAGCCCCTCTTTTGGTGAGTATGCCATAGCGTTCACAGTAAAGTCACGACGTTTTAAGTCCTCCTCCAGCGAGCTTTCAAATGTCACCTGAGCAGGCTTTCTATGCCCTATATACTCTCCGTCACTGCGATAACCGGTTATCTCCACCGGCTCGCTCTCTATCAAAACAGTGAGCGTGCCATGCTTCAGCCCGGTTTCAATAGTGCGGAAATTTGCAAAAACTTCAAGCATTTTGTCAGGGGTGCAGTTGGTGCAAACATCATAATCATGGGGCTTTTTGCCAAGCAAACTATCTCTTACACAGCCACCGACTATATAACCCTCGTAGCCGCACTCATTCAGTCTGTCAAGAGCCGTCCTGACAAACTGCGGAATAAAGATCTCCAATTTACTGCCTCCCTTTATAGTTTTGTGAATTATGTGCGACTTTCGGGTCATAATATTTACATGAATATCTCGAAAATAATTGACCCCAAAATCTCACGGAGAGCGTTCCTAGCCCTCACGGGTATAGTGAGCGCACTTATGCAATCTATCTTGAATTTGCCGTGGCTTGCGTTTTTTATCTTTGCGCCAATGGTGCATTGCCTGTCAGTCTGCCATGAAAAAAGGGCTTTCAGGCTTGATTTTCTGTGCTTTTTTGTACCATATTATCTTTTTCAGCTCACTTTTATGCTCACCATATGGAAAATATGTCCTCTGCCGTCCTTTGCCTCTATACCTCTTGCCGCTTTAGCGTGGTTAGGTCTGACCTTGTGGGAGTGTATCCTTATGTATCTTCCACTGAGCCTTTTCCTGCCCCTGCGACCGCATCTCAAACACCGTTTGTCTGAGATAGTTTTGCTCTGCCTGCTTTTGACAGCAGGTGAGTGGCTTCAGGAGAAAGTTCCGATTTTGGCATTTCCGTGGTCTGCGGCATGGCTCACTGTAACAAGCTCGCCGCTGCTTTTGCAATCCGCCACGCTCATAAGCTGCCGCCTTACAAGCTTTATAATTTTCCTGCTCAACGGTCTGCATGGAGAGATATATACAAGCAAAAAGCGTTTTGCCTGCACCGCCTTTGCACTGCTTTTGCAGGGGGCAAATTTAAGCTACGGACTTTATTCCATAAACCTCGACAAAAAGCTTGATAACATTTACCCTCAGATAGACGTTATCTGCGCACAGGATAGTCTGGAGGGCAGGGAAAAATCACACCGTAAAGCCATTGACTCAGCACGCTCCTATCTTTCTATAATGGAAAGCTGTTGGCGGTGGGGTACTGACCTTGTTCTGCTTCCTGAAACTGCCGTGTCGAAAGACTATGACGAACAGCTAAAAGAATTTTCCCTTATATCAGACTTTGCCGCCACCCATGGGTGTACCCTTGTGACAGGTTCGTTCTATCTTGAAAACGGCAAGGATTACAACGCCCTTTTCGCCTATGATAAAAACGGCATTGCGTCTTCGCCCTACCTGAAACAAGTGCTTGTGCCTTTCGGTGAAAAGACACCTTTTGCAGGCATTTTTCACCTTGACACTATGAGCGAATGTGCAGACGAAAGACACACCAAGCCCCTCGCCTCAGACGGCATGACCATAGGCTCTGTTATCTGCATAGAGTCCATTTTCCCAAGCCTTGTGAGCCGACAGAAAGAGCAGGGCGCACAGATAATTTGCGTTTCCACCAACGATTCATGGTTTGGCAAAAGCTCCGCCCGTGAACAGCATTACCGCCACTGCATAATGCGAGCCGTTGAGAACAGAAGATATGTCCTCCGTGCAGGAAACTGCGGAATATCAGCGATAATATCTCCCACAGGCGAGCAGCTGTCCGTAAAATCGGACAAATCAAAAGGTGCGGTGTGGGGAAAAGTTACCCTTATTGGCAGGTAACTTTTTTACCACTCTATCTCAAAAAGTCTAGCCATATAAGGTTTGTCAAACTTAACGGAAACATTGCCCGTCGCCTTTGAAAACTCCACAGGGGTTTCGCTGAAATCAGGATAAATGCACTTCTCCCTTGCGTCAGCTCCCTTGAGGAAGTCGATAGGCAGAGCGCAGGTGTCGCTCTTGCCCTCTCTCCTCCATACGGCAAGATAAGCCTTGTTGCCGTTTCTCAGACCGAGAGATACCCAGTCGTCCGAAAATTTGGACAGACCCAAGCTCCAGAACGGCACTGCTTCCTTTATGTCCGCCCTTATCTTCTTGTAAACGCTGATTGCTTCCTTTACAAGTGCCTTGCGTTCAGGGTCGATGTTGCCAAGATGACCGCTCTGATGTATTCTCAAAAGCATTGCGTTAATCATGTTGAAAACAACTTCTTCTCTGTCACCTGATGTGATAGGATAAGCCCAGATAGCCGATTGCTCAGGGCAAAGGGCAGTAGGGGAGTTCGCCGCAATGGTGCAGTATTTTTTGTAATCGTCCTGATCTGATGTGGACTGAATGGAGTATCTTGAAAGCATCGCATAGTCCATTCTGAGTCCGCCGCTGGAGCAGTTTTCTATAATAAGGTCAGGGTGACGAGCAAAAACACCGTCAAGCCATTCAAGGTAAGCCTTTTCATGACCCCACAGACCCTCGCCAACGCTGTCGCAGTTCTGCTCAGTGCCTATGCCAGGCTCTATGTTGTAATCCATTTTTATATAGCCAATGCCGTATTCTGAAACCAACCTGTCTATTACCTCGTCAGCGTGGGAACGGACTTTAGGATTCCTGAAATCAAGCTGATAACGGCTTCTGTCATAGACCCTCTTGCCGTGACGTGTGAAGAACCAACTGTCATCGCAAACGCTGTCCACAAGCGGACACTTTATTCCCATGACCTCTATTTCAAGCCAAAGCCCAGGTATCATGCCCTTTTTGCGGATATAGTCGGCAACTTCCTTTACGCCGTTAGGAAAACGCTTTCTGCTCTCTTTCCATTCGCCGACCTCGTCCCACCAAAAGCCGTCAGCATACCAGCCTGCGTCAATGCAGAAATATTCACAGCCTGCCTCTGCCGCAGCGTCCACAAGGGGAAACTCCTTTTCAGCCGTAGGGTCGCCCCACAGACAGTTCATGTAGTCGTTGAATATTACCGCAAGCCTCTGATTGTCCTTGTTGCGGCGACGTATTTTTCTGCGGTATTTCGTCAGCTCGCCCATAGCTTTGTCAAAGCTTCCTGTCACCGAGCCTACTGCACATTTCACGCTTTCTATGCTCTCATTAGGCACAAGGTTTTTGTACCAGTGGGACTCTATCTCCGACGGGCCTGAAAGCTGTAAATAGAAGTGTCCTCCCACGTCCGAAAGCTCCCAGTGCCAAGAGCCGTTTTGCTCTATCTGCCAAAACAGCACCGAGCCTGCTTCGGTGTTTTCAAGCACACCCATTGGTATGTATTCCTTTGCCGACCAGTTTCCAACGTTTGTGCAGGCAAATACCTTTGATGAACGCTGTTCCGTAGGCTTTGCAGAGGAAGCAAGCCCCACCTGTTCAAGGGTGTAGTCCTGCCACTGCAATTCACGCTGCCATGAGTTGTGGCATACCCATATCTTCATCTTGTCCTCAGGCTTTTTAAGCCCCTCTTTTTCTACGCCCGTCAGCGCAAAGGAGGACATATATTCAATGGTCTGTACCTCGCTGCCCTTGTTTGTAAGGGTAGTCCAACAGCGTACAACAGACGTGCCGGTGTAAAACTGATAGTGGGCCACAGCCTCAAGACCTGTGCCCTCATCAAATGTCACAAGCTCAAGCTTTCTGCCATGATCATTGTTCACATCACGGAAATCCTTGAACTTCATTCTCCAGCCTGGTGCGGTCACAATATATTTGTTGCCGTGACGCTCGTCAGGACGGTCGATACCGCTCGCCTGTATCTCTACAGGTCTGAAAGTTTTCAGCCCCATGTATGAAGCCGTCTTGACTTCATCAAATGGCAGGGCAGAGAAGTGCAAAAGCTTTGCCTCGTTCTCGTCTGTTATCTCAAATACTATATTAATGCCGTTTTCATATATCTCAATACGTTTCATATGGCGTATTTCCCTTCGTGATCTATTTATCTGTACATATTATCGTACACTTATATCATTTTCGCAAGCTCGTCAAGTATCCTGTGAGCAGCGTCCTCTTTCGTCATCATAGGCAGCTCCACAGCACCGCCCTCAGTGATAAGGGTGATAACATTAGTGTCCGTCTTGAAGCCTGCGCCAGCGGTCTTTAGTGAGTTTGCGCATATCATATCGCAGTTTTTGTTGGTGAGCTTTTTCTCAGAGTTCTTGATAACGTCCTGCGTTTCCATGGAAAAACCGCATATGACCTGACCGTCACGTTTGTGCTGACCGAGATAGCCAAGAATATCCTGCGTGCGTTTTAGCTCTATCTTCATATCATCGTCAGACTTCTTTATCTTGTTGTCAGCCACCGCAACAGGCGTGTAGTCAGCCACAGCCGCCGCCTTTACGATAATATCCTGCTCAGGAGCAAACTTTGTGACAGCTTCAAACATATCCGCCGCAGACTTTACGTTCACAACGTCCACGAACATAGGCGGCAAAACCTCCATGTGACCTGCCACCAACGTCACCTTTGCACCTCTTTGCATAGCCGCTTTAGCAAGTGCACAGCCCATTTTTCCGCTTGAATGATTAGTGATGTACCTCACAGGGTCGATAGCCTCCATGGTCGCACCAGCTGTAACAAGCACCTTTTTGCCTGCAAGATCCTTCTCAAAAGCAAGATCCCGAAGAATGTATTCAAACAACACCTCAGGCTCAGGCATTCTGCCGTCGCCGTCATCACCGTTTGCAAGCATACCTCTGTCAGGGGCGATCATCTCGTAGTCGAAACGCTCAAGCTTCCGGATATTGTCCTGCACAATAGGATTGTGATACATATTGTGGTTCATGGCAGGTGATATCATTTTCTTGCAAGGGCAAGCCATGACAGTGGTGGTGAGCATATCGTCAGCAATGCCGTATGCTATTTTGCCGATAACATTAGCGGAAGCAGGAGCGACCATAACAAGGTCAGCCTGCTTTGCAAGAGCAACGTGTTCAACACTGTATTGAAAATTTCTGTCAAAAGTATCTATAAGGCACTTATTGCCTGTGAGGGATTCAAAAGTGATAGGGTTTATAAATTGAGTAGCGTTCTGTGTCATTAGTACCTGAACATTGCAGCCTTGTTTTTTAAGCAGCCTTGATAAAGTTGGGATCTTGTAAGCCGCAATACTGCCGCTGACGCCGAGAACGACCGTCTTACCTGAAAGAAGCATAGAGATGACCTCCTTAGTGAAATATACAAGGCAACACCGCACAAAGCCCGCCTGACGGCTTTGCACCCCATCTGCTTGCGGATTTTCCGTCATATCACACAAAAATCTGACTACGCATCTGACGCACAATCTTTGTGCGGTATTGCCTTAAATATAGTATAACACAGATCATGGTGAAATGCAAGATTTCAAGTGATAAGTGAGCATGGATAATAACAAAAGACCGCTGCCCACAGATGCCCGTGAACAGCGGTCTGAACCATATGTCAATCCTTGTATTGCGAAGTTATCCCGAAGTATTCTTCAAGAGAAAGTCCGCTGTTGGTTATGTTTTGTGCTAAAGGCGTGCCTACATATCTTATGTGCCAAGACTCATACTGATAACCGGTGTAAGCCTCCTTGCCCTTTGGATAACGAATTATAAAACCATATTTCGCACAGTTGTTGGCAAGCCACTTGGCTTCTCTTGTGCCGCTAAATGAGTCGCTGGCGTTGTTTACGTCTATTGCCATACCTGTCTGATGGTCGCTGTAGCCGGGTCTTGCGGAGTATGTGTCTGCCGCAGCCTTGCCGTCACGGTTGCAGTACATATTATAAAGGTATCTCTGATCGTAATAAGAGCGGTAGCCTGAGCATACCCACAGGCTTATGCCGTCTTTATATGCAGCGGTCTGCATCTTTTTGAATGCCGCTGACGTTTCTTTGGTCAGACCCTTTGGGTCGTAGCTTGCAGGGAGGGAATATGTTTTGTTCGCCAAAAGCACTCCGTCAACATAGCTCATGCCGTTTATGACCTCGACAGTGTGGTCCGGGGTCTTGACGGTTATCTCCTCGGAATATGCTCCATAGTGATTTGAACCTTTATCGTCCGTCTTGCAGGCTCTTACCTTGAATCTGTATGTAGTCTTTGCGTAAAGTCCGTTTATTGCGCAGGAATTTACCGTAGATGAAGCTATGTTCTTCCACTTGCCGTTTGTGTATATAAACACCTTGTAGCTTGTGCAGCCTACAGACTTCCAGTTAAGGTCAAGTGTAGAAGCGGTGATGTCAGAAGCTTTTACTCCTGTTACCTTCCTTGGATTTGTGGCGGAATTGTAGTTTTCACAATAGTCGCTGTATATCTTAACTCCGTCTACTATCTTATATGCTCTTACCTTGAAATTCTCTCTTGTTGCCGCAGGCAGACCCTTGACAGTGTATGTCGTGCCTTTCACGTCAGCTATCTCAGGATATTTACCCTTTGAACGCATTCCCACAGAATATCCGTCTGCACCGCTCACAGCGTTCCAGCTAAGCTTTATAGAGCTTGTGTTAGGGGTCTTAGATGTCAGACCAGTGACCTTGCTCACCGTGACAGCCTGTGCCGTTATCTCCTGCGAATATTTGCCGTAGTGATTTGCACCCTTATCGTCACGCTTGCAGGCTCTTACTTTAAATGTATAGCTTCCTGCGTCAAGTCCTATGACAGTGTAGCTGTTTGTATCCGTCTGCGCTATCTGCTTCCACTTGCCGTTTTTCAGCATAAAGACACGATAGTTTGAACAGCCTACCTTTTTCCATGAAAGGCTAACAGAAGCATTGCCCGTCTGAGCTTTAAGACCGCTTATAGGGCGTGGGTTTGTTGCGGAATTGTAGTTCACTGAATAGTCGCCATAGACCTTTTGACCGTTCACTATCTTATAGGCTCTTACCTTGAAGTTCTCCCTCGTTGCCGCAGGCAGACCTGTAACAAGATATGTAGTGTCCGTAACGTCTGCTATCTCAGGATACTGACCCTTTGAACGCATTCCAACAGAATAGCCGTCCGCACCATTCACGGCGTTCCAGCTAAGTCTTATGGAGCTTATATCAGGGGTTTTAGATGTCAGCCCTGTGACCTGAGGCAGACTTGTCTGCTCCGCAGCTTCAGCCGCCTGCACAGGCATACTTACACTTAGCACGCTGTCAGGCATAGCACCTGCCGCACATATCATCATAGCGGCACAAGCCACTGCCGCTGCATTTTTTCTGTTTATTATCTTTTTCATTTTTCAGACCTCCTTTGATGAAATTCTTTTGCACTTTAAGTATAACACATTTTTACCAGTTTGTAAACACGCAATCCCAAATTATTTTTGTTCACATTTTGTTTTTTATGTTTACTTATACTCAGTTGCAAAACCTCTCTTTTGGTTGCTGAAAGAATGTATAAAAAACAAAGACCGCAGAAAAAATCTACGGTCTTTTGTGGCTGGGGTGGAAGGATTCGAACCTTCGGAATGACGGAGTCAGAGTCCGTTGCCTTACCACTTGGCGACACCCCAATATTTCATTTTGTCATCTGTTGTTCAGCGACTTATTTATTATATCACACTTTTTTGTGTTTGTCAAGTCTTTTTTTCAAATTTCTCAAAAAAATTTTTTCTGAACTTCTTTCAGACTGTTTTGCGTCTTACTCATGACGACTTGTATAGTATATCACATTCCGCCGTATTTGTCAAGCGTTTTTTCAAAAAAATTATCGAATTTTGTTTTTTTCTGTATCGTTGCATTACTGCAGTGAAATTAAAACAACAAGCAGGCAGATTTCATCATTCTGCCTGCTTAGCTCTTAAAAAATTAAATCACCGTTTATTCGTCCAGTGCTGTCCGCAGGGATTTTACAAATTCATACACCTTTTCCGGTGCTTGTTCCTGATACTGTTCAACCATGTTGACAATGGCACTGCCCACAATGACCCCATCACAATACTGGCTCATCTGCTTTGCAGCTTCTGGGCTGGAGATTCCAAACCCAACCATGCACGGAATCTTTGCATACTTATGAATTGGTGCAAAGAATGCAGAGAAATCCGTCTGGAACTTTGTCCGCATACCTGTTACACCATTCGAGGAAACACAATACAGGAATCCGGTTGCATCCTCTGC